>Ga0209101_1000004_pt1 | contig 233444 bp, 226 predicted proteins | sample ConPoolayeCmetaG_FD_185481 | JGI IMG/M metagenome (GOLD analysis project Ga0209101, IMG submission 185481) | Hot spring microbial mat communities from California, USA to study Microbial Dark Matter (Phase II) - Cone Pool mat layer C metaG... ... | reverse complement strand
TCATATAAATCTATGAATTTAAAATTCAATTTATTAACAAAATACTCGTATATAACTTTCCAAATTTCTACTTCAATGCCCTTCATTTTTGGATTACCTATAAGAACACAAAGTTTTCCGCCTTTAACTAATCCTTTAGACGCATATTCTAAAGTTTTTATTGTAAACCAAAAATAGGAATCGAACAATTTCAACAAATCTTTTCTTCCTATCTTTTCTCTAATCTCCTTTATGTAATTTCCATCTATTTTTGAGGGAGTTTCTCTAAAAGGAATTTCTTTTGACATACATTCTTTTATTTTCTCTTGCGGTATTCCTGCCCACATCATTTCAAGTTTAAAAGTCCTCATATATTCTTGTGCTTGGAGATATGGTGGAGAAGTAATAATACAATCCAATTCGGGAATTTTGTTAAAATCAAAGCTATACGAATCAACACCTGCAAAGTATTTTGTTTCTTTTAATTTTCCGTCTAATTCTATTAAATTATCAACAGATTGTTTTACATCTTTTAGAATTGCAAAACCCATTCTTTCAATTAATCTAAATAAATCAGGATCTTTAATTTTCTTTTCAATTAAAGTCCTTTTTCTTTTGGAAATAAAAAGTTTTGGCATTGAGTGTTCAGCGTAAGAATAATATTTGGAAATTTTAAATAAAACTAAAGCAACAACATTTTTAGAAATAATGGTTTTTCTATCTTTTAATTCGTGAAAATTGGTCCAAACTTTGCAAAAGTAACTATATAACTTTTCAGGATACCAATAGTTGATATTATCATTTATTTTTTTAACTACTTTTGGTTCTCTGTGTAATACTTCTTTTAAAAAATCTCCTGCCTCATTATAAGATTTTTCCCATTCTTCTTTTGTAAAAGAAGGAATTTTTAAAGGATAAAAAAAATCAAGTAGCGGATTTATATCCAACATATAAGATTCATAGCCCTGTGTAGATGCTTCTACACCCATAGTTCCAGAACCAGCAAAAGGGTCTAAAACAACTCCGCCCTTTTTGGTATATTTATCTAAACAAAATCTTACTATTTGGGGAATAAATTTAGCAGGATGATAATACAAAGAGTGAGTTAAGTAAGTAGATTTTTTAATATCCTTGACTTTTTCCCTAAATGAAATTGCTTTTGGTTTAGGAAATATCATAGACAAATCTCAATAATATTAAATCCCGAATATAATGGGCTTTTTCTGACATAGTAGAAACAGGCAAAGAGTCTTTATCCCATCTTGGAATTATTTTTAATGCTAATTCATTCGCTAATTTTAGGTATTCATCATTTGAGTTAAAAGCAGAAATATCAAAATTTTCAGTACTCAATAATTCATTCAGATATTGAATATTGTTTATTTTTTTAAGTTCAATATTCTCTAATTCTAATGAAGCAATAACATAGGCAAGCCACAAATCGTCAGAGCTTTCAAGTGTGGCGATTATTGTTTTCATTGAGTTATAGTCAAGTTTTGTGTCTTTACCAATCCAATTAGAAACATTTTTGACTATTTCCTCATCACCATAAGCAAGTTTTAATGTTACTCCTTTATGAAGTTCTGTTCCTTTTTCGATGTCTCTAATAAAATCTTCTTTGCTTATTTTTTTCTGGAAATATGGCTCGAGAGATTCGTAAATCTTGCTTATAGTTATATTTTTTTGGTTGCTTTTTATTATGTCCCAAATACCTATAAGATAAAACAAATCTGAGTCTTCTTCTACGCTTTTTTTCATTACTCGGCGTAATGCTTCAACAAGAGATGATTTTGCAGTAGTCCCGCCTGTATCATCTCTTGATCTTAATTGCAATGCTAAAACTTTTCCTTTTGATTTTCTTGCTACAACATCAATATCCAATTTAGAATCATAGCCCTTAAAAACTTCAGACATTATTTTTTGTTTTTCTTTTTCTTTATCAGGTACGATGAATTTTTGATTTGATTTTCGTATAACTTCTTTAAATAATTCTTCAAGAGTTTTTCCCTGCCTTGCCCTATATGAGCTATGAACAAACTGCTGAAAAGAAAATAAATAAGGATAAAATTTAGCTAGAGAATAAGATTTCCCAAGCGTTTCGGAACGAGTTATACCCGCAACAAATTGTTTTATGCTGTCTAAATTATCCTTAACTTCTTTGAAATTATTTTGAAATAACAGCCTTATAATTTCTTGAGCCAATCCTAAGGGGCTTTTTAAAATAGTTTTAACTATTTGTGTGTTCCCATTATCTGAACACAAAGTTAATAAAAATCTTTTTTGAAAACTATTATTTTCCATGATTTTAATTTATTAAATCTTCAATACTAACACCCAGCGTCTTGGCAATTTTTGCCATTGTTTGAACACTTGGACTGTTAACAGCTCCGCTTTCGACCTTCATAAGCGTTGTGTATTTAATATCGGCTTTCTTGGCCAAATCGTCTTGGGTCAAACCAAGTTTCGCTCTTAATTTTTTTATGTTTTCGCTAATAACTTTTCCACTTGTCATACTAATAAAGTTTTGGTAGTATAATAGTAAATGATATTTTTACACCCATTATCATATTACCAAATAAAATGATTTCAATCAAGAAAAAGAAAAGCCCGCTTCTGGCGTCCCTCAAAGCGGAAGAGAGACAAAAAAATTCAACTTTGTGCCTAAAATCGGCTGGCGAGCCCTTTGCGAGGGCGAGGCAATAACCCCTTTTTCCAACTGGCGGTACCTTTTGATTAAAATCCGAACCTTTTTTGACGAAAATCCGGACTTTGAATTTTGATTGCCGCGCTTCGCGCGGCAGAGCAGAAAACTTTTCCGCTCGGGCGGGCAAAAAGGAAGGGGGTTGGGGGAAGGAATTTTTGCCCACCCTCGCTTTCGCCGCTTCTTTTTTCGCCGCCGCAATTTTTCGTACCAGCTTCGTTGGCACGCTGCTATTTTGAATATCTTTCTATTAAAATCGGTAAAATCTGCAAAAATGCGTCTCGGCTAAATTCTAATAACCAAGCTAAAATTCTTTTAATAACCGACCATCCCGGTTTTTCTTTTTTAATTTCTTCCTGAAATTCACCTAAATTTTTTTCTGCCTCTTTGACTTTTTCTGGATTTGGTTCTGTTTCTCTAATTTTATCTAGGATTTGAGAAATTGTCTGGTTTATTTCTGTTTTCTGAATAGCAATTTGAGTCGCGCTGACCTCTATCTTTGGAGAAATGAAAATAGGTGATTTTGATCTATAAACACCTGTATGGTTTCCAAATTTTAGTTCCAATTAAGATATAAAGTTGGTCAACAAATCTTTCATCTTTTCTTTTAATTCCTTTGGCCGCATTTTGTATGAAAAAATATCACGATCAGGTTCGCTCTCGTCAACTAACTTATAAACTAAATCAGTAAATTGAGTATGCTGATTTGAATCTTCCCCAAAATAAGAAATTACAAGGTTCTCTGTCATATTTTCCCATTTTGTAAAGTTTCTATTATTTCGCGACTCAAATTGTAATAAACCCAAGCTTCGCCTTTGGTCTTTCAATTTTTTAATATATGCGGGGGATATAGTTTCTGGTTGTTGTATTTTGCGTTTTACCATATTTTATTTAGTCCCTCTTTCTGTTATTTCATTCCATTTTTCTAAATGTTCTAACTTAATAACCGTAGAGACTGATGCCTCAATTTTAATATTTTTTGAATACCGGGCCATAAATTCATCGAGATTTCGCACGAGTCGCAAATAATATTTAAGTGAGTGAATTAAACCATTGACAACAATTTCACAGCCATGATTTTTTCTTATTTCGCTAACTAACTGCATTACTCTTTCTTCTTCACCTCTTTTAATATTTGGCTCTGCGGTTGTTAAAATATAATATCTTTCAATCGGTATATTTTTAATTTTCTCGTAGGCATCTCTAACAATTAAAAAATCAATCGGTATCCCGTGTTTAATTTCTACTCCTTCAAAAATTGATTTTCTTTTTTCATCTATTATTTCTATATCACCAATTTCTTTAGCTTTTATATCTGAAGCAACATGGCTTTTTAGCGGTAGTAACTTTTTACCTTTATATCTGGCTATATCCCCAAGAAGAATTTCATATATTGAATAAATAGCAATCACCGGAAGTCGTGAAGCACCCGCTTTTTCGTATTTTGTAAAAAAGTGTTCTTTTAATTCTTCAATTATTAGGTTTATGGTTAAATTTTTCTTTTGGAAATTTAACTGATGCTTTAAAAATAAGGAATTAGAGTGAATGATTTCTCGCGCTAACAATATAAAAAGTGCTGTTAAATAATTTTCCGGCCCTGATTTATTTTCTTCAATATCGTTCAATATTTGTAAAAATGCCTGTTTTACTTCTTTGTTTCTTATTTTACCCGGAAATTTAAAAGTAAAAGGATGTGGTTGTTCTATTGAACGAGTAAGCCAGCCACTTTCTTTCATCGCAAATCTAGGAAAATATTTTTTGAAAAATGGAGTAATAAATTTTGTATCAAAAGTACGCCCGGAATAACCACCCTTTAATTCGTTTTTATGATATCTTATATCTTGTTTTGGATTTTCTATTTTTTTAACCAAACTTGTAGCCAAAACTGTTACGATTGCCTTAAATGATTCTGCATTAGAAACAATTTCAAAAAGCCAGCCTTGCCGGTTCCTATCTAATTTTTTTAGAAATGCCTCGCCGTTGTCTTTCTTTACCTCGCTGATAGCAACTTTATAAAACTTTTCTAAAATTTGATTTATATGTTTGTTATTATCCATATTGAAAATTAAATGATAAATTCAAGTAAATTATTTTGCGGTTGAATATCTTTCAATTTGCGTTCGGCATGTTTACAATAAATAGGATTTATATCTATTCCTATATAATCTCTATTAAGTTTTTTGGCAGCCACCGCAGTTGTGCCAGACCCTATAAATGGATCAAGTACTATATCATCTTTACGGGTCAAAAGTTTTATCAATTCTTGAATAATATACTCCGGATAAATAGCCGGATGTTTTGTTCCTTTTATTGTTTCAACGGGACTTTCTATAACATCTTTTTTTAAACCGTTGCCTAAAATTTTAATAATTGTAAATCCTTTTTTTTCTAGCTGGATTTTTCTGCCACCTTTTTGACCGCCAAATGGTTCTGAATGTATACCCCTTATTTTCATTCTAAAACTTTCGATTTTATTACCTTTAACTTCTTGTATAACTTCTAATAATTCCTTTTTTGCCTGTTGTTTTTCTTTTTCTGATAGAGACGATTTTTCGATTAACTCAAAATATTTTTGTCCAATTTTACTTCCCTCGCTATCATTATTTTTAGAGCGGAATAAATTGTTATGACTCATAAACGAATCAATATCATAATAGTATGAGTCATTTTTTACAAAATGAAAAAATGGTTCAGTGCTACTAACTAATCTTCTTTTGAATTGACGAGGTGTGGGGTTTAACTTAACCCATGTAATAATATTGACTAGTTTTATAGGATTTTCTTTTATCGCTTCAATCGCAAATTTGTAAGGGACCATCAATAAACTGCTATTTTCATATTTATCGCCAAGGTTAAAAACAATACTTCCGTCATTTTTGGTTATTCGTACGCATTCGTTAAAAATTTTTAAAAGATTTTCAATATATTCTTCTATTCTTTTTTCATTTCCAATTCCAAGCCCATCATAATCCCGCTGTTGAAAATATGGCGGACTAGTTATGACTAGGTGAATAGAATTTTCAGGAATTTCTTGAAGTAATTGATAGCTATCCCCGCACACAATTTTATTTAAAAATTTTTCTTTCCAATTAGTAATCATAAATCATTTAGTTAAATCTTCTAAACCAACGCCTAACGCTTTGGCGATTTTTTGGACGGTATCAATGGTCGGGCTTTGTATTCCACCCGATTCAATTTTAATAATAGTGGCGTGAGCAATATCGGCTAATCTTGCGAGTTTATCTTGCGATAAACCCTTCTCTTTCCGGTATTTCTTTATGTTCTTGGCGATTGTTGTTGTCTTTGACATTGTAATATGATAATATCTATATTATAATATACATAACAAACTAAATTATCTATACTTCTATGATACCAAATATTCAAAATTCTAGCAATAAAATTAAAGGAAGTTCCTTATTGTTGCCCGCGTATGGGCAGGAAGGACAAGGGCAACATTCCTTAGCGGCGAATTTTGCGAAGCGAAATACGAAAAATTGCGGCGGCGAAAAAAGAAGCGGCGAAAGCGAGGGTGGGCAAAAATTCCTTCCCCCAACCCCCTTCCTTTTTGCCCGCCCGAGCGGAAAAGTTTTCTGCTCTGCCGCGCGAAGCGCGGCAATCAAAATTCAAAGTCCGGATTTTCGTCAAAAAAGGTTCGGATTTTAATCAAAAGGTACCGCCAGTTTTCAAAATTCGGATTTTGGGCGATTGTTGCCTCGCCCTCGCTTCGCTCGGGCTCGGCATTTGCGATGATTTTGAACGGATTTTTGAAATCCAAAAACAATTTCTGCCCACTCAAACGGAAGTTCGGTTTGCCGAAGGCAAACATAAATTTGAAAAATTTATTAACCAATCTTTTTTCCTTTCGCCTCTGGCGAAAGGCAAAGCGATTAATTTAATTTTGACTGCCTCATAAAAACAATATGACAAACGAAAGTCAAACCAAAAAGTTTTTCATCTACGCCCGCAAGTCAACAGACAGCGAAGATAGGCAGGTTCGGAGTATTCATGACCAAATCGCCGAATTAAAAGAGCTGGCGAAAAAGGAAAATCTAGAAATCGTTGACATTCTCGTTGGGAAACAAACGGCAAAAAAGCCAGGCCGACCTGTCTTCGCTGAAATGCTGAAAAGAATTGAAGCGGGCGAAGCAGGGGGAATTTTGGCGTGGCACCCCGACAGATTGGCGAGAAACAGCGTTGACGGCGGACAAATTATTTATCTTGTGGACACTGAAATTATTAAAGAGCTAAAATTCCCAACTTTTTGGTTTGATCCAACGCCGCAAGGCAAGTTTATGCTTTCAATCGCTTTTGGGCAGTCAAAATATTACATTGATAATCTTTCGGAAAATATTAAAAGAGGCCATCGGCAAAAATTAAAGCAGGGGCTTTGGCCTCAAATGGCTCCGCTCGGCTATCTCAACAACAAAGAAACAAAATAAATTTACATAGACAAAGAAAAAGCCACATTTATCAAAAAGACATTTGAACTTTACGCTACTGGAAAATATACCCTGAATGAAATCCGAAAGATTGTCAACAATTTAGGATTAAGAGGAAGAAAAGACAAACCACTTTCTGTCTCAAATTATCAATACCTACTCCAAAATCCTTTTTATTACGGATTGATAAGGTATAACGGAGAATATTTTGAAGGAAAGCATGAACCGATTATCACAAAGAAACCTTTTGACGAAGTGCAAGAAGTGATGAAAAGAAGATCTAAACCGCAAAAGGCGGACAAGATGAAATTTTTTCTTTACCGCGGATTTTTCAAATGTGGAGAGTGTGGTTTTACCATAACGGCGGATAGAAAAATAAAGCCAAACGGGAAATCATACACTTATTACTATTGCACTAAGAAAAACCCAAATCACAAATGCTCGCAAAATGTTTTTACCAGAGAAGAAAAAATTTCATCTCAAATCAACGAAGCCATACAAAAAGTTTCTTTACCTGATGATTGGGCTGATAAAATGATAAGCGAATTAGAAAAAAAGAAAAACGAGAAAACCCAATCATCACGCTTTTTTGCTCAAAAAACAGAAAACGAAATAAAAGCGATTGACGAGAAGCTGGAAAAGCTAATGAACGCTTATCTTGAAAACGCTTTATCTTTGGAAGAATACCGAGAAGCCAAAAATAAATTCGTCAATCAAAAACAGCTTTTGAAGGACAAACTGACGGCTTTTGAGCAAAAAAGCAATAATCGGTTCGAACTCGCCGCCAAATTCATAAATACCGTAAAACAAGCCGAAATTATCGCTTTGCAAGAAAATCCCGAACAGGGTCGGGATTTTCTAAAAAAGATTGGTTCGAACTTCCGTTTGAGCGGGCAGAAATTGTTTTTGGATTTCAAAAATCCGTTCAAAATCATCGCAAATGCCGAGCCCGAGCGAAGCGAGGGCGAGGCAACAATCGCCCAAAATCCGAATTTTGAAAACTGGCGGAGAGGGCGGGATTCGAACCCGCGGTACAGTGTTACCCGTACGAACGCTTTCCAAGCGTTTCCTTTCGACCACTCAGGCACCTCTCCAATTAAACTTTATCACCTTGAAATTTGTCTATTATAATAACAATGATTATATCACAAGCTAAACTATTCTAATTCTCCTCGTACCTATAAGTTTTTATACAGTCTTTGTAACGCGCTGTTTTAGTGAAATCAATCTTTTGTTATATTTGTTTGACTAAAAATTGGAGGTAATACAAGCCTCCTAGTATAAATAAGATGCCTGCGATTTTTCTGATCCAAAATTCCACCCTTTTTACAGAATTAAATGCTATACCTATCTTTCTTGCACTAAACGCTATAATAACAGAGAAAATAATCACGGGTAACCCTGTCCCTACCGAAAATAGTAGCGGTCCAAATAATGGATTATCTGTTGAAATAACTAAAGGAATTAACATTCCGAAAAACATAACCCCGCTATAAGGGCAAAAAGCTAATGCAAATAAAGCTCCAAGCAGTAATGAACCAAGATAACCTTTGTTTTGTGACCAATTCTGAATTCGCTCAGTAAATTTGCTTCCAGACTTTAAATCGATCTTGATAACATCAAGCATAAATAACCCCGTTATTATCAGAAACGGTCCAAGAATCTTGTCTCCCCATTTCTGGAATACCGCTTGAAAATTAAATGCCGAGAATCCTAGGTAGATCAAAATTGCAATCAAAGAGTAAGTAATTCCCCTTCCGAGTATGTACATCAATCCGTTAAAGATGACTTTTTTACTTTCTTTAATTTCTCTTGAAATAAAAGCAACCGCCGTAATATTTGTAGCTAACGGACAAGGACTTATTGAAGTCATGATACCAAGCAAGAAAGCTGTTAAAACAGGGATGTTATAAGAGTCAATTATCTGATTTAGAAAATTCATCATCTTAAATATCTTTTCAATTTACCCTCAAAATAACTAATGAAGCTCTGTTCGTTTGAAACAAGTCTCCACACCTGAACATCTTCAGAAATATTATCCTTTCCATCCCTAATGACATTCATAAAAAGGGATGCTCCTCTTGCACCAAATTTACTTACAATGGCAGAATTCTCGGGTAGCTCGACGTTAATATCCAAATACTCGATTCTGCCACTAGCATATTCTTCCGAAAACTTCCCCTTGATTGTCTTCTCTGCATATTCACCAACTTTAATACATGACCAGCATTGTTGGGTGGCATGAAAGTGTACTACCTGGACCTTATCTACATTTCCGGATGATTGCGTATTAGCTAAATTTACTTGATTTGCTCCCGAGTTATTCTTCCCAATTGTTAGTAATAATTGCACAACGAAAATAACAACTATACCTATTACAATTATTCCAGCAACCTTTATTGTTTTCTCGCCAATTTGGATCTCCATTCTAATATTTTAAAAACTTATCTACTTTTTTATACGCATTTAACCACCTCTCTTTTACTGTAACAGGTGACTTGTGAGCTATATGAGGTGTTATAAAGATTTTCGGATATTTAAGGAGTGGGTTCGACTTACTAAAACTATTCTCATTAGCGACAACGTCAAGTCCTACATAAGCAAACTTATTGATATTCTTAATCAGGTCAGGCTCATTAATAATTGAACCTCGTGCTGTATTGATCAGGATGACATTGTCTTTCATTAATTTTATCGCCTTATCATCTATTATCCCAACACTTGTCGGATTAGCATCACAATGCAAGGAGATAATATCCGAATGCTTTAAGACATACTCAAAGGGTTTGTATTCAAAATACTTAGGATTAATCTTCATATGCTCTTTTTGGGGAGTTGTATCGTAAGCAATCACCTTGATCCCAAAAGCTCTTGCAAGCTTAAATACTTCATAACCTATTTTCCCAAAACCAATAATCCCGAGAGTCATATGTTTTAAATCACGACATTCAATAATTTCATCACAGAAATTCCCCTCCTGGGTTTGTTTAAAACAAGCATCTAAAGATCTAGCACCATGAAGTATTAAAGCCCATGTATGATGAGCAACATTGTATCTTGAATAGTCAACATTGGAGAATTTAATACCTTTCTGCCTACAGTAATCTTGATCAATATTGTCATACCCAATACTTCTTGTAACAATAACTTTAAGCCCTTTTATTTGATTGATTACCTCTTTGGTGAACTTCGAACACGTAAAACCTGTAACTGCATCAGCTTCAAAAGAACCGTTGTTTACAATATAAGTATTCACATCTTCAGTAATATAAATATCCCCTTTACGTTTGTAAGGTTTAGCTGACGGATGTGTATCAAAATGTACTATCTTCTGTTTAATCATGTTTAAACTAAAAAAACAATTCGTCTCCTTCTTTCTTCATACTAAATCCCCCTAATATCTAATAAATTATTCCAAACAACAATCGATTGCTTTCTTTACAAAGTTACCTAACCTGCCCCAGAAATCCTTTTTGGTTTCTTTCTCTGCCACTTTTACTTTATCTTTCTTAATTGCTACTTTAGATTTAGCAACTTTTTTTAGATTAATTTCTCTTTTTCCTGCCGTTTTCATGTTTCAATGTTTCAACAAAAGTTATTCTTTAATATCGTCTGTTTTAACTATGCCCATAACTAAACCCCAGAAAAGGGAGTACAGGTTATACGCCTTCTGGAACATTTCAGAAGCCAATTTATCGTCGCCTTTGCCTAGATATTTTGTTCCATACTCCATAAGTCTGTAACTTGCAGCCAATAAGTGCTTCCCTATACACCAGACTTCTCCCTCATAATCTTTAATAATTCTCTTAAGAAGGGACTTTCTCATTTCTCTCACCTCTCTCAATACCGTGTAATATTCTGATTTACCTGTCTTTGCCCCGCTAAAAAATAGATGCTCCTCTATGCTAATCAAATTCATTACTGCAATCGAAAGGTCTTCGTCGGCTGATAAATCAAGTTTATGATCTTTTTTAAGAGAATCATACTTATCAACCAACCTCTCAACCTCCTTCATATCTATGTCTTTTTTTGTTTGTTTAACCATTTTTATTTGAGTAATAAATTAATTAGTAGATAATAAGATAGAGTATCAAACTAATGAGCCATAACGTTCCGACTGGCACAACTACCTTCTGAAATGGTATAATAACTTTATCATTGCTTTGTTTTTTAAGATAGAAGTGAAGTTGGGCACCAAGGAAGAAAGCCAAACTACCTACTGATGTCCCAAATAAGATTTTATCTATCCCCAAAAAGGTATTAAATGGGTGACCAATAATTCCTCCCCAATACAGTGGGACTAAAACAAATGCATATGTGATAACCGTTGTGAGTATATTTACAACAAGTCCATTTTTATCACGTTTACTTAGCCAATCGATAATCCAATAGATTGTCGAAACGATTAACCCCCCAATCCATAAACCTGTTATTACATCATCTATACCAAGATATCTGGAAAGCCCAAGTCCTGCTCCAACCGCTACAGTACATAATGGACAAACTGCATGAGCAGGTTGAGCCGAAAAAAGTGAAAATACAGAAATTAAGGTTAACACTAGCGCTATGTTCATAACTTTAGACTTTCTGTTTTGAATAGAATAACCAACACCGACTAATGCAGTTAGAACAATAAAAATTGACAACAACATAATTTCAGTACTTCTCTTACCTTTATCTCGAATTTCTTCGTTTATATTGGGTTCAGTTGTGTGAGTAGGTGTTTCCTTTTCGTCCACTGGTTCGACAGAATTTTTACTCTTTTCGATCTCTTTCTTGATTGCATATATAGCTTCGTCTTGTCCCATCCAACAAGAGCCTCTTATATACACCATTGGGACACCTGCATTATACGGAGATATCCCACATTCCTTTATTTTTTCATCAAAAAGTCTTGCATTGCCTACGTTGCTATATATCTCTTTATAGTCAATGGTTACCTTCTTGTCATAACCATTTTTACTTATCTCGTTTTTTACAACTTCACAATGAGGACAACCTTCCCCCCAAAAAAAGATTATATTACTGCCGCTTGCCGAAACCGATCTTACAAAAGCCGTTAGAGATCCAAGTACCAGCAAAATTATCAATGCTTTATGTATAGTTCTCTTAAAGATGTTTGTCATAATCAGAAAAAAATACCAAATAAATATCCCGCAAAAGTTGTTAAGACAACAATAGATCCCGCATATACTAATGTTTTCTTAGCGCCAATCAGCTTCGAGATAATCAGTAATCCTTGCAAAGAAAGAACAGGATCCGCAAGCAAATATGCCATTAGAGGGCCTTTATCCATTCCGAGTTTTAAAAAATTTTCTGCGATGGGAACTTCAACAAGTGCTGGAAAATACGCTACGGCTCCAAAAAGAACCGCCGTAAAGTTTGTAAGTAGAGTATTTTGTCCAAGTAATTCTTGAAATTGTTCTTGTGGTATTAAATGAGTGATTGCACCTGCTGTAAAAACACCTACCAAAAGTAAAGGAATAATATCAGTTGTAAATTTAATCGTTTCGTCCCACCATGCACTTCTCTCTTCTTTTGATAACCATGAGAAAGTCATTAACACCTGAGTTATAACAAAGAAAAGAATGGTTAAATATCTTATTGTTTGAGCAGGAATAAGAATCAATGACTGAACTTTTAGAAATAATTCTGTAGGAGCTGTTCCAATTAGTAATATGGCAAGTAAAGAAAACCAGAACAATGTACCCTTCTTCCCGTTAAGAGAGAACTTCTTCTCTTCCCCAAATATTACATCACCAGATCTACTCTTCTCTTTTCTAAACGCAAACTCCATAATTAATCCGACAATAATAGAGAAAGCTATTGAAAGAACTAAGCGTATAATTCCAAAATCCCACCCTAATCTTTGCCCAGTCAATATGAAAGTTACAATATTAATTGCAGGACCTGCGTACAAAAAGGTAACAGCTATTCCAAGTCCTGCTCCCTTTTTCCAGATACCCGCAAAAAGCGGCAAAATTGTACAAGAACAGACTTCTATGAAGAAGCCTCCAACAGATGCAATCAAATATGCAAGCCATTTCTCTGTTTTTCCACTGAGATATTTTAAAATGGATTGGGAATCTATCAGAGTGTTTATGGCCCCAGCAATGAAAAAGGCAGGAACTAAACAGAATAACACATGCGCCGATAAATAGTCAACTAATCCAAGCCAGCCATGGTAAATACTTCCGCCTAGTATTTTTTGTGTACTTTCACTCCCTAAATAAATACTTATTTGACTCTTCCAAAGAAAAATAGTCAAATATGAACCGAATAGAAGAAATAAAACCCAATTCTTTTTTAATACTTGAAATATTTTATTCATATCTTCATAATATCCCGTTCCCAAACTTAACGACAGCCACCGCATGAACAACCTTTGGTTTGGTCGTTTGAAAGAAAGTCCTTAATTTCATCAACAGAAGGCATTCTTCCGGCACAAACTACCTTTCCATCAACTTTAAGCGCTGGGCTTGTAGCGATCCCCTCTTCAATCAACTTTGTTATATCAGTAATGTACTCAACTTCCTGATCTATACCCATTTCTTTAACTGTTTTCTTGACTAATTCGTAAAGAGATTTGCACGTTGGGCACCCCGAACCTAAAACTTGAATTTTCATATAGTTATACTAAAAAATTAATTTATTTGGACAAATTTGAATAAGTTCATTACCCTTTCTCTTAATTCATCTTTAATAAAATAAAAGAACTGGTTCCCATCTCGTCTCTTATCCAGTATACCAGCATCGTACAACCTTTTGAGATGGTGGGATACTAGATTATGAGAGACATCTAATTTCTTCCCCAGAGCACAAACACATATATCCATTTGTGATAATACCCAAAGAATTCTCAGCCGATTAGGTTCGGCAACAGCTTTAAGAAAGGCCACAGATTTGTTTATCTGTTCATTATTTGAAACTTTTTTCATAATATAAAGCTAAAGGCATTCAACCATCAGTTTGTACATATTAACAAAGAACAAGTTCTATGTCAACAGGTATTTACAAACTTACATTTTTTGATACAGGCGTTATGTTATTCTGAATATAGTTTATGTAGTTTAATGAACGTGAATCACAACATAATCCCCATCCTTCAAGACGTAATCCTTTCCAACTGTTTTAATCTTTCCAGCACTTCTCACACCGTTATAACTTCCATAATCTATTATATCTTTATATGAGCAGATATCTGCTTTTATGAACCTCTTTGCCAAATCCGTATGAATCTCCACAGCCGCATCTAAGGATGAGGCTCCGTTGGGCAAAAACCAACTACGCGAATCTTTTTCGTTACCAACAAAAAAACTAATTAATTCCAGTTTTGACTTTGCAGCCTCTATTACGCTCTGAATATCCTCGAAATAACTTAATTCTTTGGCAAAACTCTCTCGCTCTTCATCAGACAGCTTCCCCATCTCTTTTAGAAATCCTGCATCTAAAAGAATGACTATTGCATTTACATCGCCGCAATTCTCCGATGCAATCCTCTTTATATCTGCAGTCCAGTCTTCTACCCTCTTCTTATATTCCGGCTTACTTAAATCAATATAAGACACATTAAGTACGTAAATTGAAGGCTTTGCACTTAGCAAGAATAGCTCTTTATACTCTGTCAAAATATCTCTGTCTGCAAAAAGATTCTTATTCTTTGCAAAGAAATACGACGCACTCCTACCCTCCTCTAGAACTTGCTTTAGATCCTTCCACATAGTCTGTTTCTTAATCGCAATTGCTGAATCTTTACCACGTGTATCTTTCTCAAGAAGATTAATTCGCTTCTCAACGCTCTCTATATCTCGTAAAATAAGCTCTGTCAGAACGACTAGATAATCTGCGATTGGATCTACCCGACCACCTACATGAGTAATGCTATCGTCAAAAAATGCCCTAAGAACATACATAATTAGATCTACCTCACGAATATGCGAGAGAAACTGATTCCCTAAACCCTCTCCCTTAGAAGCTCCTTTTACTAGCCCTGCGATATCGGTGAATTGAATCATTGCGGGCAAAACCTTGTTAGAATTAAGTACCTTTGCCATCTCGAAGAGTCTTGCATCTTTGTACTCTACAATTCCCACATTCTTGCCTATGGTGCAAAACGGAAAATTCTCTGCAGGGACAGACTGTTTCGTAATTATGTTAAATAATGTAGACTTGCCAACATTTGGCATTCCCACAATACCAATTGATTTCATGGTAGGATTATATCATTGCCCAGAAAACTAATTTAAAGCACCCCGTTCCAATGATTATTACCAATTATTACTCTTTAAGCTTATTTCTAAAACTAGCCAACTCTTTTAAGAACACTAGCTCTACACTCCCGGTAGGACCATTCCTGTGCTTAGCTATCTTTATCTCAGCAATACCTTGTTTTTCGCTGTCTGGATTATAGTAATCGTCCCTATGAATAAACATAACAATATCGGCGTCTTGTTCAATCGAACCTGAATCGCGTAAATCTGAAAGTTGCGGAATTTTATCGTCTCTACTCTCTACTTTTCTAGAAAGTTGTGAAAGTGCGATTACAGGAACGTTTAACTCCCTCGCCATATTCTTTAACTCCATTGATACCTGCGAAATCTCCTGAACTCTACCCTCTTTGCTATTTCCTTGTATAAGTTGCAGATAGTCGACTAAGATCATATCTATACCGTGTTCTAAGAAGAGTCTTCGCGCTTTAGTCCGAATCTCCAAGATATTCTGCCCCGCCGTATCGTCCATCCAAATATCCGATTCCGAAAGAATACCTAGTCCATCAGCAAGTTTAACTGAGTCTTCGTCCTTTAGTCTACCAGTACGTAAATCCCATATCCCAACACCGCTTACCATAGCTAAAAGTCTGTAATTAAGTTGCTGACGCGACATCTCTAGCGAAAAGAAGGCAACCTTCTTCTTCTGATCAATCGCCGCATTCCTGACAAAATCAAGTGCAAGTGAGGTTTTCCCCATGGATGGTCTCGCCGCAAGAATAATCAAATCCGACTTCTGAAACCCACCGATCAATCCGTCTAAGTCTACAAATCCGGTTTTTACGACTTTTTTATCTGTTCCATCATTTAAATTCGCAGCCTCTTCGTAAGTCTCCTCTAAAACATCCTTAATGTGAACAAATCCTCTATCCACACCCTCGGCCGACACTCCAAAAATCTCCTGCTGGGCCCTGCTAAGTACCTCTACACTTTCTTTGTCAGAATCGAAAGCTAAATCGGTTATTGTTGCGGCGGCAGAAATTAAGCCCCTCCTGATTGCATTCTCCCTGACAATTTTCGAGTATTCAATAACATGTGCCGAAGTCGGAGCAGCGTTTAAAAGTGATGTAATATAGGCTCTCCCTCCTATTCCCCGTAGTTTTTTTTTCTTCTTTAAATAGTCTAATACTGTAACGCTGTCTACGGCAACACCTCCCAGAAAAAGATCGATTACCGCCTTATAGATTTCGCCATTACGTCGCTCGTAAAAATGCTCAGGTTTTAAAAGATGTGCAACCTTAACAATTGCGTCTTTATCAATAAGAAGCGAACAGAGAAGGCTTTTCTCAGCGTCCAAATTATTGGGGGGGACTCTTTCTACAACCATAATTTATTATACATCATAACGGATTAATAAATAATTATGCATAATTATTTAGAGAGGATGTTTTAGTAGCTTCTACCTACCCCAACTTAATCACCTTTAAATCAACCGCATTTTCTCTATCTGACTGTTTGATCCGTTCAATCTTTACTTTAGATTTTTCGTCTATTTCAGAAATCCCTGAATTAGACCTATAACTATCAGAAACTTCTGTTAATAATACGTAGAAAGGTTCGAAATCAAGATGTGTCCCAACTAGAGCATCCGATTTCCCAACCAGTATATCTAATGGAGCTCTTTTCTTGCAGAACTCTTTACTCGGCTTAGTTAAGAATAAACCTATCTGCATATTCTTATGTGTTGCGATAAAATTTAAGTTCCCACCATCATCTAACGCTTGTACCTGAAAACCACGTCTACTTATGCCCCCCGGAGTATAGCAAACTAACGTACCTTTGGCTCTAGCCTCTTTCTGAAAACTAATCCAACTATCTCTAATCTCTTCATCTAAAACCGAGTACTCTTCCGGTACCAAGATGAGTAGATCTACCTCTCCTATAAGCTTTTTAGCCTCTTCTAAAGATGTCCTCTCTAACGGAAACCCCACCTTAGATTTTTTAGTCTCAAAAAGTACTAAGTTCTTCTCTTTTATAAACGAAATCTGCATAATTTTTATACTTAATTTAATTCCACTATATGTATTAAGGCTATAGTATTGTAGCATATGCCTGTTACATTTTTAGCCGAAACATGTTATACTATCAAGATACATAAATTGTTTATCAACCAACCATGAACAAAATTAAATTTATTTTGATAGGTGCTGGCATTACAGTAGTTATAGGAGTAGTATCTCTCTACATTTACAATACGATTGATTCCTCAAAAAGAATAGTCGTCGAAGAAAAATCTCATCATGAGAAGAAACTAACTGAATCTCCTGAATCTCCTGAATCTCCTTCTTTACAAGTTACAACTACAGATGAGCCTAAAATTTCAGAAACCACTACACCAGAAGCAACTGTTACAGAAATTACTACACCAGCAATGACGGCAAACCCAAAAACCACTTCCGCACCAACATTATATACTCACAATATAACCTCCCCTGTAAAAATTACATTTACAACAAGTAAGAAGTTAAAATTAGAAAATGAATCTATTCCAAATGCTGACGAACAAGAATATCACTATTACTTAGAAGGCCAAGGGATTGGTATTCATATTATTTCAAAAAAATTTATAGAAGAAGCGGATGGAGATATGTTACCAAAAAAGGATACTCCAGAATATGATAGACTTAAATCCTTAATTGAACTTTACTCTGCCACTCAAACAGACCAGATAACTATTTTTAATCCCATGTATAAGACCAATCCTAACAAAATTAAATTCGCATACGGTTACTCAAAGGGATTTAAGGGCGACAATTTGATGCCCAAGTCCGAACCAATGGAAGGTTTCTCAGTAAGGCATAATGACTGGTACGTAACTATTATAGGCACAAAAAACGATAAATATCTAACCGAAGTATTTAACAGTTTTAAATTTAAATGATTCGTGTATACAGAAAAGTAGGCATAAATTTACAAGAAGAAGTGCATAAAGATATGCTCAAAAACTTCGTAAAATACCCTAAAATGCGGAAACTTACCAAACCAGATACCAATATGGACCACCGTAGAGTACAAAATCTTATTACAAATTGTAGATGTATCTAAAGAATTGACGGACACCCACGGTGAACATAGCGAATGAGAACAGTGAGATAATAAACCTTTTCTGAGCTACATCCTCTCAACTATCTCTATGCCCAATAAACTAAGCCCCCGTTTTATTATCTCACCTACATTCCTTACCACCTCTATCCTAGTACTCTGTTTCCTCTTATCCTCTTCGTTTAAAATTCTGCACTTATCGTAGAAAGTATTAAATAGTTGCGATAGTTCGAGTAGATAGATGGCAATAACACTCGGTGCAAGATCTTTGCAGGCAGATTCTATTGCAGATTTAAAACCATGTAACTTAATTATAAGTTCGCGCTCTTTTTTATCTAATTCTAGTTTATATATACCACCAGACACACCATTTTTGCCAATACGGTTATCACCTTTAATATTATTCTGATCTGCCAATTTACCTAAGATTGCTCTAGTTCTAACGTAAGTGTATACAACATAAGGTCCGGAATCACCATGTATGCTCAGGGATGTCCTGTAGTCAAAGGCTATATCTTTCAAACGCTGTACTTTAAGAATACTGAATTTTACCGCACCAACAGCAAGCTTCTCAGCAATTTCTTCCCGCTCTTCCAAGTTTATATTGGGATTTTTTATACTCTCGATGATAATATCTTTTGCCTTATCTATTAGATCATCAATATAAATTACATTCCCCTTCCGTGAACTCATCTTGCCAGAACCTTTAATTGTCATGAGGCCAAAAGGTATATGCGTAAACTCATTAGCTTTGCCTATTCCTAACTGCTCACACACTGCAAAAAGTTGTCTCATTGCAAGACTTTGTTCTGGCCCAATTACCCAGTAAAGTCTATCTGCCTTATACTTATCCTTTTTCAATTTGGTAAGTGCTATATCCTGAGTAATATAGAGTGATGTACCATCAGACTTTATCAATACCGTATCGGGTATACCGAACGCCTCTAAATCGGTTATAATCGTGCCGTTGTCAGCTTTCTTAAACACTCCTTTCCTAAGCCCCTCTTCCACATAAAATTTCCCTAGTTTATAATGCTCGTGTTCATGCCAAACATTATCGTACTTATTCCCCAAGCGCTTGTATGTCAAATCCTGTCCAGCATAGGAATAGCTTAGTACCTTCTCCCACAATGCCCAATGAATCGGATTCTCGGCCTCCCACTCTACCACAAAGTTCCTAACTATCCTCTCGACATCTTCATTCTTAAAATCTTCAGAAGCTTTTACGTAAAGTTCATCTACAAAACGATCTGATCGAATATTTCTATCTTCAGGGGTCTGCCATTTCTCTTGATTATTGAACCATTCTTCTATATTAACCTTGTCGTTGTCAACAACTTCTCCATCCTTTCGAGCGAATTTCAAGTAACCCCACATCAATTTTGCAATTGCAATACCTCTGTTATTATCTACGCAATCACGGATCACATTAGCACCACAGAATTCAAAAATATTTGCGATTGCCATTCCCGTAACATTATTGCGCAGATGACCTATAGTCATAGCCTTGTTTGGATTAGGAGAAGTATGTTCAACGACTATAGTTTTCCCTCTCAAATTGTCTACCTCAAAATTTGGAGTAATATTATCAGCAATAAATTCATCTTTAAGGAATAAGTTAATAAATCCGGGTTTTACAGCTTCTACCTTATTTACAAAATAGAGTGAATTTAGTTTATTCGCTACTTCTAAAGCTATTTCGTATGGTGCCCTCTTCAACTTCTTTGATAACAGAAACGCTAAGTTACAAGTATAATCGCCATGTTCAGTAGTTTTAGTTTCCGTAAGTTCAAATTCTGGTATATCTCCCAACCCTTCTAAACAATGCCTTATTCCCTCCGCTATTTTTGTTTTCATAGGTATATTATACTATACAAATGTGAAAACACCTCTACTTAAGGAGTTCGCTTAAGTTGTCTATTGATTTTAATATACTATCACGGGTATATTCTTCTACCAGTATAATTTTTGCACTCTCTAAGCCAGAGATAACGGCATTAAACTGGGATAATACTTCTTTAGGCGTTTTGTCTGCATTTAGCAACATTTTCTTTACTGCCTCTAACTGCCCAGCTATTCTACTTAACCTATTTATAAGCTTTCCCTTACTATCTTTTCTCATAAAATCATTATAACATATACCCATAGAGGTATGCAAGCATGTTCTTGATGTACACATGTAGCAAAAGAGTGTGAGGTAAAATTTGTGATAGCATATATTTTTGACAAGGGGTTTTATTTAAAAATTGGGTCATTCTAGGGGAATGGTCAATTGCTCATTAACTTTAGTGACGGTGTTTGTAAATGTTATAATGTCTCATGCTCCCATTTCAAACTAAACGTAACACCAACCCATTAAAAAGAGCTAGAGCTCTTGTAAATTCTCTTTTCCTTCTCGCCCCAGAATCAAAAAAGAGTATTTTGGCTTACATAGAAAGTATCTCCATCGAAAGGAAAGCCAACGACGTAGAAATTAAGAATAAGAACATAGCTTTAGAATTTTTGATTCATCAGCTTGAATTCTTAAAATTCCATCAAAAGCATAATTTAAAATTCTACAAAGAATTTGTTAAAACCATAGATTTTAAAGCACTCTTAACACCTAATACCCTATTTAGAGTTGAGAGATTAAGTATCGCAACAGTAGATATGCGTAAGCAACGCCTCTACTCTACTAAACTTACTAAAGATAGCAAAGTACAAAATTCTAATAATGAATTCTTACAATTGCTGGCCTACTTCTTCTGTTACATAGGGGTAACACCTGTAGACATTCCTATCAAGAACGAAAAGACCGAAAACAAAACCCGTAAACATACTAAGATAGCAACAAATAGCATACCCCTGTATGTATATGAAATTCCATTGTTGCTGCAAAATTATATAGAAAGCTTTTACATTAAGCACTTCTCTAAAAACAAAATTTACCTAAAAGACATACTCCCAAGGGTATATTACACATTAACTAAACTGTTCTTCTGCAGACTGGAAACGGTACTTAAACTCAGAAATTTTCTCAACTCTAAGCGGAAGGCAAAAAAGTATATTAGAATTCTACACAAAAGGTTGGGAATATACAAACGAAAAAAAATAAAGTTTAAAACTGGATAACGCAGAAGGATGACACATTTTCTCATGCCCCATTAAGATAATACCTCTATTCTACCATACTTCTCCAGCTCCATTTTAATCTCGTCAGCGAACTCGATTGTACGGCTATACTTTGTCCTTGGGCTTCCTTCTTTCAATACAAAGTAGAGCGTGACACCATTAGATGGAATTTTAGCCATGTAATCCTTCAACTCCAAAAGTTCATCCCTGCTAATGCTTCGTTTTACATAAAGCACAACCTCGTTAACCTTCCCAATGGAGGCATCAACGTCACTCTCAGATTTTCCCATTGTACACTCTTTGTTACAATTCTCTTCAAGATTAATCCTCTCAAATGTATCGGCTATAAAGTTAAAGTTATCTAACTTCTTATCTATTCTACCAATAACAATATAAGGCTCTTTTAGCTCTTTGTCATCTTCTAAAATCTGCTGTAATCGTTTATAAACTGTCGGGAAAATCACAATACTAATAGAATCCGAGATATCTTCCGAATCTATAAACGCCATAGGATCACCGTTCTTTGTCGTATGCTTTTTCATGCGCAGTATCTGAATAACAAGTTTTATTTTCTCCTTAGGCATTTTAGCTTTAGCTTCGGCTATAGATATTGCTCCCAAACGCCCTACTAAGTCGGATATCTCACTTAACGGATGAGATGTTACGTAAACTCCAAAGAGAGATTTCTCCCAAGCTAAAATTTGAGTTACCGTGCAAGGTTCTGTGTTAGGTAACGGAGTAGCTTGAGTAAGATTATTAATTGCGGGCAGATCTCCAAAAAGAGTACGTTGTTCACTGCTTCTGTTCTTCTGATCTACTTTGTACCTATCATACAGTTTCTCTATCGCTTTTATAATTGCATTCCGTTCGCCAAACTCTTCAAATGCACCAGCCTGAGCTAAAAGAATCAATGACTTCTTATTTACTTTTTCTAAACTAACTCTACTTAAAAGGTCGTCTAAATGCTTATACTCTCCGTTAGCAGTTCGTTCGCGAACGATCTCTTCACTTGCTTTATGGCTAAGTCCTTTTATTCCTGAGAATCCGTAACGGATTATACCAAGAGTGATATCTTTACCCTTCTTTAGATCCATCCACTTATCTTCAAGTTCGGCGTTATGACTCTCAATAGCAAACTCGTATTTGCTCTTATTTATATCAGGGGTGATAACACGAATATTCATATCTAAAGCTACCTGCAAATCTTTCTCTAATTTATCTGGTTTGTTGTAATCGGCCTGTAACATACCAATCATAAACTCAACGGGGTGATGCGCCTTTAAATAGGCAGTTTGATAAGAAAGCACAGCATAACAAGCACTATGCGCCTTATTAAACCCGTAATCAGCAAAAGGGATCATATACTCCCACACTTTATCTGAAAGTTCTTTTGTATAACCATTCTTTATCATCCCCTCCTCAAAACGAACTTTCTCTTTCTCTAAAACATCCAACTTCTTCTTGCCTATAGCTCTTCGTAAGATATCAGCTTCGCCTACCGAGTAACCAGCCAATCTTACAGCTATTCGCAGGAGTTGCTCCTGATAAATAGCATACCCGTAAGTTTCACCAAGTATAGGCTCTAAGTCAGGATGTAGAAACTCTGTCTTTTCACGACCAAATTTCCTATTGATGTAGCTTGGAATATATTGCATGGGACCAGGTCTATATGCTGCACAGAGGAAGTTGATATCTTGAATACGTTCGGGTTTAAGTTCTTTTAAGAACTTTTTCATTCCTGTACTCTCAAATTGGAAGATACCGTCAGTTAAAGCTCTCTTATATATCTCGAACGTGTATTTATCATCTAATGGAATTGTATCTATATCTACTGTCTCACCATGATTCTCCTTAATTGCTACTAAGATATGCTTTATAATTGTTAGTGTTCTAAGCCCCAAAAAGTCAAACTTCATAAGGCCAAGAGGTTCTAGTGGGGCGCCCTCTATCTGGGTAATAATTAGGTCTGGACTCTGAGGACTCCTCCTTATAGGTACATAATCCGTAAGAGGTGTAGGCGTAATAAGATAGCCACACGCGTGAACGGAAACGTGCCTTGCCAACTTCTTAATTTTGCTAACAGCATTAACCATCTTAACAAGCTTAGGATCTGAGTTAACAAAGTCTCTAAACTCTTCAATTGTTTCCATAGCTTCCATTATCGGGATTGGTTTACCACGTTTTACTGGAATCATCTTGGCAATTTTGTCCGCATATTCTAATGGTATTCCCATAACCCTTGAAATATCACGAATAGCAGCTTTTGTATCCATTCTACCTATGGCACAGATCGCAGATACTTTGTCTCTGCCATACTTCTGCTCAATGTATTTAATGACTTCACCACGTCTATCATCCTGAAAATCTATATCAAAGTCGGGGGGAGATGGTCTAAAAGGATTTAGAAATCTTTCGAATTCGAGTTCCCACCAAAAAGGATCTATATTTGTAATTTCTATGCAATATGCAACCACGCTCGCTGGTCCAGAACCCCTGCCAGGTCCTACTAAAATATCGTTAGCTTTGCACCATTTAACGTAATCCGACACTATAAGAAAGTAGTCGTCGTAGCCTTTATCATGGATTACTTTAAGCTCATAATTTAATCTTTCTTCAATTCGCTTGTCTATTTTACCGTAACGTTTAATTGCTCCTGCAAAGGCTTCCCCTCTAAGTCTACTCTCGGCAGTTTCACCCCTTGCTTTATCTAGATCTAAGAATACTGGCTGCACCCTATCAAATTTAATCTCGTAGTCTGTGATTTTATCTACAATTTCAAGCGTATTAGATACAGCATAAGGTATATCTTTAAAAAGTTCGTACATTTCGGCAGAGGATTTAACATAAAGCTCCTCTGTTTCCATCTTATGATGTTTAGGGTGATCAATTGTTAGACCTTCATTTAAAGCCCACAGCATATCTTGGATTTCGGCGTACTCTTTCTTTAAATAGTGGACATCGCATGTTGCGACAAGTTTTGTCTTCGTTAGCTCAGAAAGCTGTATTAATAAGGGATCTATCTCCTTCTCTATTTCGCCCGAAGTACCTCTTTGAATCTCAATGTAGAAATCTTCTCCAAAGATTTCCTTATACTCACTAACTATTTTAGACGCGCTCTCGATGGCCAGATCCTTATTCCCTTTGTTCTTTATTAAACTTTGCGGAATTTCACCCCCATAACAGGCACTTGTCGCGATTAAACCTGCAGAGTACTTACGTAGTAGCTTCTTATCTATACGAGGTTTATAGTAGAACCCCTTTGTATTAGCAATAGATACCAGCTTTAAAAGATTGCGATAGCCTTCAAAATTCTTAGCCAAGAGAATCAGATGGAAGAATGCTGTATCCCAGTCACCTTTTACTGGTCTACCAGCCTTGATCTTGTGATTCTTGGTTAAATAGGCTTCTACTCCTAAAATTGGTTTTAGCTCATTCGCTTTTGCGTTATCATAAAAATCTACTATACCATGCATTACACCATGGTCTGTCATTGCAACTGCTGGCATCCCTAACTCCTTTATATAAGGCATTAAATCCTTAATCTTTAGAACGCTATCGAGCATTGAATATTCAGTATGTAAGTGTAAGTGAGCAAAGTTGTCTGCCATATCGTCACAGTCAATTTACTAGGGGCTATTAGGAGAGATTCTCTGCGAAATAAATTTACAGAAATTATATCTTCCTTAGTTTTGATAGTATCACCAAAAGTGAATATAGCAAGAGAGATTAAAATTAAGGGTTTGTTCATGTAGAAATTTAATAGAGAAAATGTCTAATTGTCTGAATTCCATAACCAGAAAACAGGATTTGGAATTCTTTTGAGTATCTCTTCAAAAGCTGGTTTCTTGGTTTTTTAGCATCTAATATCTAATTTATTCCCTTATAAAATTAGCAAAAATATAAATTTATATAACATCTCATTTTTTAATCCCACCACAGAAATATTGGCTCTTTATTTTTAATGGCTTCTGCTATTGCTTCCTTACTGTTATAGCCCTGTTCCATTGTATCTGGGCAAAGTTCCACAATCTCTCCAACCAACTTATCAATTTCATATTCTTTAGGCGAATTTTGAAACTCAAACTCTATCCAGTCTTGTGCTATACCTTTTAAGTTCACTCCGTACTTATTGTCCCAATATTTTAATCTTTCAAGTATCTGTTTATTAGAGATATCATAGTCGTTTCCTATAGTTTCTATAGCCTCAACTATGTCAAATTTATCTAAGATACTTGTTAATACGAAACAATCTAAAGTATCAGGCTCAAATTTATAAAATTTAACTCTATATTTAAGCTCTAATTTTTCAATATTTCTTGCAAAGTCTTTATTGTACTGCTTTAAATATAAGATTAAAATTTTATTCTTAGTTACTACCTCTTCACCTTCTAGCGAATAAATTTTGAATGAGTAGGAAGTAAACTTTATTTCGTTATTCAAAATCTTTCTAAGTTCTTTTGCCAGTTCAAAAGGTATTCTGTTATTAGTAAATAACTCTTCTGAATACTCATCTTTAACCTTATTAAATTCAATAGATTCATTTATTATCTGTTCACTTTTTGAAACGAAAATGATACCATCAAGGAATCCTGTAAACGTCCAGAATATTGAGAATGCGGTAAAAATTAAGCTAATTCCCAATAGATCAACTAATTTGAAACTAAAATTGGGGATATCTCGAAACATAAAAAGAGCTAATATTGAAGTAATAATTAGTCCCAATATCAATGAAGCTATTATTTTATTTAAGAATGTATTTTTTATTTTCATAAGAACTCAATCCTATCCTTAATCGATGCAATCTCTTGTCCGCATAAAGTTTTTTTCCCCTCTATACAAACACTTGTTAAAAGTATATTACCAAGCAGTGTACCAACCAAAAAGCCTCTACCTTTTAAAAATCTCATCTCACAAGGTTTTAAGTATACTACATGCTCTTTGCATAATTCGGCGGAAAGTATATTCATAACAACCTCTTTATTAACGAACTGAATCTTCGCCCACGCAATTGGGTCTCTTCTAAAAGCGCGGACTCTGTTGAAAATCTCTTTTGCGGACATTCTGCCAAAGAGTATCTCTGCCCTGCTCTTCTTTAACATAGACTTATTGCAGTAAGTAGAAATTCCCATTTGCTTCGTGTAAGTTAAATTCTCGACACCGCCCCGAAAAGTTTCCTTGAGTATTTCTGGGATTGCACCATCTAGTTTCTCTCTAAGCGTAACTGAATTATCAGAATCTTCTATCTTAAACCGTTTTATACAGACAATATCTCCTGCATCTAACTCTTTAACTGTTCTGTGAATTGTTAACCCTATATACTTATCCCCGTTTAAAAGTGTAGCCTCTACAGGAACAGAACCTCTATACTTAGGTAGAAAAGCAAAGTGAATGTTGAAAAGTTTATACTTATCTACGTACTCCTCTTTTAGAATCTCACCAAAATTATATACTATTCCGAAGTCGTAAGTATCAGTATTAGCTAAGTATCTTCCTTCTCTCACGTCTTTTTTAGTTACAATCGTAAACTCATGGTTGTTATCTCTACAGTATTTAATAACCGCATCTGGAGTAGAGCTAAAGATTACAATCCGCATAATTAAACAATTTAATATACAACTAGTAACGATGCCCCAACTCTCTACATTTAGTTGGGCTCTTACTTACTTTAAAGTAAACGCTTCCGATGCCCTTAAGAGTTTCTCTGCATCTGCACTACCTTTTACATACGAGACTGTAACAACATAGTAGTCTGTAGTATTAGCTCGATTATAAAACTTCTGATCTAATATAAAAACTTCTGTATTCATATTAACATATGCAACAAAATGGCACCCTTGCAAACCTTCGTTCTTAATTAACTTAGATTCTAATAAAGTAAATTTACTCTTATACATCCCTAATTGCCTCTCTACTACCCTGTCGTAAAATTCTTTGCAAATACTCTCATTTAGTTTTGATTTACTCTGCTTAGTTTCAACCAGATTGATACTATCGTAACCTTTTAAACTGTTTACTTTAGTTGAACTAAACATATACTTGACATCTTGCTTCTCTACCTTTTTATATCCATCCGGATAGTAAAAATCGTACTTAGTTTCGGAAACTTTGGTAAGACCTTCTTTACTAACAGTATTTATAGGGAGTTTGCCCACACGATTCATTAGAACATAGGAATAAACACTAATAACAACAAATGCTACAATAATCAAAATATATTGTACTGTACTAACTGGCTTTCTTGGAGTAGCCGAAACTCCAGCACCCTGTGGTGCTTCAATGACCTTAACATCACTCTGAATAGGTGAATCCATATTATTAAATAATTTATAAATCAAATTACGTGAATATTATAACATAACCCAAAAGTCATTTCACTTCCAAACGTATAATCTTATTCTTTGTCAACTTATTATTGGGTATAACTTAAACGTTCTAAGCACTCATTTTTCCCTAATATCTGCATTGCTTCAAAGAGTGGTGGCGAAAATTCACTGCCGCATATGTGCAACCTTACAATCATAAACATATCAGCAGGCTTTAATGAGTGTTTTACGGCTAAACTTTTTAACTCTTCTATCCACCTCTCTTTGTTCCACAGATCCGAATCAGTATTGTAACTATTAAGCATCTTTATATACTCTTCTCTAGCACTTCGCAAAATCTCAATTCCGTACTCTTTAACTCCTTTTACAGCCGAGTAATCTGGAACAGGCAACCGTTTGTAGAAGAATTGTAACATGCTCTCAGCATCTTTGATTGTTGATATTCGTTCTTGAATTAATGCAGCTTTCCTATCAAACGCAGTATCTAGTGCAACATAATTTTTCATCTCTTCGTCTTGCGAAAACTCTTTAAACCAATGCTTAACTTTATCGGCAAATTGTTGCACGGTTAGTTTTCTAATATACTCTCCATTAAACCAATTAAGTTTCTGTCTGTTAAATATAGGGTTAGATTTGTTAAGTTTCGTAATGTCTAAGGCTTTAATAAACTCCTCCATGGTAAACATTTCGCGATTATCTGTAGGCGACCAACCGAGCAACATTAAAAAATTTAAGAGAGCCTCTTCCAAATAACCTTCCTCTAAAAACTGCCCAACAAAAACACTCCCTTTTCTCTTTGAAAGTTTCCCTCCGGCAGGATCCAAGAGGACTGGTACCTGATAAATCTCTGGCATCCGCCAACCCAACATATCGTAAATCATGATCTGCTTAGGCGTGGACGAAATCCACTCTACTCCACGCATCATATGAGTTACGCCCATTAAATAATCGTCTACAACAACAGCTAAATGATAAGTTGGGAAACCGTTGGACTTGATTAATATTTGATCTGTGACAAAATCCAAGTTGAACTCTAGTTTACCCATAACTTTGTCTATGACTTTTATATACTTTGTACTCTTATACTTCTTATAAGAATCCACATTTAAACGGATTGTCGGTCTTTCCCCTCTCTTAATCTTTTTTAAGGCCTCTTCTAAGCTATATCTCTTACAGAATCCATCGTACCCTGTACTGGCAGTTTTTATGCTTTTCTGCTCTTCTTTGAGTTTATTTAAACGCTCTTCCGTGCAGAAGCAGAAATAGGCAAAACCTTTCCTGACAAGTTCCCAAGCATACTTCTGGAAAATAGCCAACCTTTGGGATTGAATGTAAATATCGGCGAAATCCTTATCGTTTACTTTCTCTACTTCATCTAAATGATCCAGCCAATCGTTTGTGTACCAACTAAAAGTGCCTAGACGCTCTATCTGCCCTGCAGAGGGGCCTCTATTAAAATCTAACCCAAACCTTTGCAAAGTATCTATGATATATTCAACCGATCTCTCTACATACCTTCTTTGATCTGTGTCCTCTATTCTAAGTATAAAATCACCCCCGTACTTCTTAGCAATAGCGTAAGATAGCATTGCATTACGAAGATGCCCTACATGCAAAAAACCAGTTGGACTTGGAGCAAAACGGGTAATGGCCTTTGACATAGTATAGGGTAAGTTATGAAAAGTTATTTGTTATTATAACACTATTTTGTACAATGTATAATCTATTGGATCAAACTTCTTCTCTGTTATTTAAACAATTTTTATTTTAAGCTTTTTCTTAATATAGAATAAACCCCAAACTCGCCAAACTATATAAGAAAACGCAGTAGTCGATGCAGCTCCTATATAACCAAACTTAGGCACAAACAACATGCTAAGTACCAAGTTCATAACGGCACATAACAGTATGCTTGTCGTAAAAATCTTATGTTTATTAGTCATCTGCATCAAACCTCCCACCGGATCTGTTAAAGCTATACTTAAGTTGGCCAACGCTAAAATTCTGAGTGTATTTGCAGCCCTTAGATACTCAGTGCCGAATATGCCTAAGAAGAGCGTAGGGAAAATTACGAAAAGGATAAAAAAAGGAACCGATACAACTATAGAGATACTCATTACTTTTCTTACCAAATCATTTAATTTGCCGTATTCTTTATTCTTGTAGTAGTCCGCAAAAAATGGAACAAAAATAGTACCCAGTACATCTATCGGTAAATTAACAAGAATTGCAATTTTAGCAGCTATGCCGTAGATTGCGGCATCTTCTTCTGTCCCATAACTCGAAATTATTATACGATCAATCCAATTCATAAAGAAGCTTATTACCGTCCCCAAGAAAAACGGAGTCGCTAATCTAAGTAACCGTTTATACTGCTTGTTATTAAATTTGTCAAAATCTAAGCTAAAGCCAATCTTCTCATATACCATCCAGAAAGAAACTACCGAAGTTAAAAAGTAACAGAGGATAAGCAGAAAAGTCATATATCTAGCGTTCATCCACCCTCCAAATGAAATAAGTAATGTTACTAAACCGAATAGTGGAACAAGAACATATTCGAGAACACTATACTTTATGGCCTCCCTCTTTGCTCTTAAAACTTCTGCATTTAAGTATATTGTTGCCATAAAAGGGAGACTTATACTAATGATTTTAAAGTAGTAAGACATGTGAGGCTTGCTAAATACCGTAACTGCGATAAAGCTAGAGGTAAAGAATAACAAAATCGAAGCTACAGCCGAAAATACAAGAACAAACACAAGAAGAAGATTATAAGTTCTACGAGAATCTTTATCTACTCTATCGGGAGAGATAAGCTTTAAAGCTACTATGTCGAATCCATATTTGCCAACTAAGTAGAAGAAGTTGAGTACTATATTTGTTATAGATATAATTCCGTAATCGTAGGTTTTTAAAGTTCTAGCCATAAGGACATTCCAAACATAATTCACGAAAAGCCCAAAACTACGTACCAAAAACGTTGCAACCCCTTTCCTAACTAATTTTGAACCGTATAACTCACTCAGCTTCTTAAACATTAGAATATTATAACAGAAAAGCGGCTATTAAAATTATCATTTGACAATTCTGGCACACGATATTAAAATAGCTTATGAAGCACAGTAACTCTAACAGCCGAATAGGCGTATTCCTAATATTTCTAGGTATACTCTTCTTAACTCAACAACTCTTTAACTCTTTTAGCTTGGGTCTTCTCATACCGCTACTACTAGGAGTCGGTTTTTACGTACTGGCATTAAATACCAAAGATCCTGGATTCAGCATACCTGCCGGAGTATTATCGGGGGTAGGATTAGGTGTACTTATGGTAAACAACCCTGTTACAAAACTGCTAAACCTAAATACGGGTGGTATATTCCTAATATGTATGGCTTTAGGCTTTGCAAGCATAGATATTTTTACAAGATCTGTATTACATTCAGAACAGAATAAATGGGCGCAGTTCCCTTCTTTACTACTCGGAATACTGGGAACAGGGATCTCCATTGGAGGAATCTTTCTAAAGATAGTAAGTCTGCTTGGTAGGTTCTGGCCGCTTATACTAATTATAATCGGTTTAAAACTAATTTACAGTGAGTCAAAACCTATTAAGAAAACAGAAAAAGAAGGATGACGACATTTCAAAGTAACGAGCCCCAGCATTAGTGAATATAAAAACGTATTTGAATTGATACAGTATTTGGACCTAAGGCGACCTAAACTTTCCCATGTACATACTGTATCGTTGTATGATGCTATTTAATGCTATAATTGTCTATGCAACTAGCCCCTCTACTCTCCTCTGTTTCTAATAAGTTTATAGAACAATTACTGTTAGATAAGAAATATAAACACCTTTTTTCACAATACTTACTAGACTACTCTTTTTTTACAAAATCTAATGATGAACTATTAAAATCCGAATTCTTGGAAGAATTAAAAATAAAAGTTTTTGAGCAACTAACAAATGAAATTTTTAAAACTAATCCCATATTTACCAAAGGTTGCATTATAGAGTTCGCACCTGGTCAGGGCGGTTTAGATGCTCACGATTGGACGGAGACTCTGTTCCAAATTTATTTACGATTTGCAAAGAACAACAACCTAAAAGCCGAAATAACAGAGTACTCACCGCACGATACTGCCGGGCTTATTTCTGCAGCAATTAAGATAGATGATGCTAACACCTACTTACTTTTTAAAGGAGAGGAAGGTTCCCATCGTTTAGAACGTATATCCCCATTTAACTCTAAAGGGAAGGTACAAACTTCTAATGCATTTATTACCGTACTCCCGCTGGCAGAAGATATTGATATAAAATTAAACAATAACGACCTAGAATTCCAATCCATGAAGGCCGGTGGACCGGGAGGACAGAACGTTAACAAGAATGAAACCGCCGTACAAGTTAAACATATTCCCACAGGTATATATGCAAGGAGTTCCGAAAGTAAAAGCCAGCAAGCTAACAGACAGAACGCTATTAGACTGCTCAAGTCAAAGCTCTTAGCCCTAGAGGAAGAGAAACAGAATGCAGAAATGAAAATAATAAAGGAAGCTAAGAATGATGAGATTGTACGTACTTATGATTACCCACTACAGTATGTAAAAGACCATAGGAGTGGATTTAAAACTAATAAGATTAAAGACATTTTAAATGGCGAGATCTTGGAGTTTCTGATAGTTAATCTAATATCTAAATAAAGCCACACATTAAATAATTTATATTATGACCTCTTCTATACTTCACCTGATCCCCACATCGCTCTGTCAAGATTCAATCTATGAACCTTCTAATTCCCTTATAGAGTCAATTTTACCTAATCTAACAGCCTTAATAGCTGAGTCACGTCAGACAGGGGGCAGAATTCTGGCAGGAAAAATTAAGAAAGGCAATACTCCCATAAGATTGATACTGATTAATGAACACTCCAAAGACGCCGACTATCTAGATATTGCAAAAGAGATAGCTAATAGTAACGGTGTATACGCTCTTGTCTCAGATGCAGGAACTCCGTGCGTTGCCGACCCCGGCTCTAAACTTGTATACTTATGCAAAAAATTCGGCGTAAGAATAGTTTCACATGTTGGACCAAACTCAATTATATTAGCCTTAATGAGTAGCGGCCTTAACGGCCAACAGTTCACCTTCAACGGCTATCTACCAAAGAATGAATGCTCTCTTAACAAGAAATTGCGAGAACTTATAAGTACAGCAAGACGAACAGGTTATACTCAAATTTTTATGGAAGCTCCTTACAGAAGCGTTAAAATGTTAAATATTATAGCTAAGTTAAGCAGTATAAAGTTCTTACTCTCCATCTGCTCTAACTTAACCTGCAGTAACGAGTATACAGTAACCCTAGAAAGCAAAGAACTAGCTACTCACTTTCAAGAAATTGAGAAACAGATTAAAAATAATCCGACATTATTCTTAATTGCTAAGGCCTGATTTCATTGATCGTGTACAAGAGGAGGTTTAGTCTAACGCTAAAATAAAATCCTGTATCTGGATCGTGAGGGAGTCGAACCCACGACCTATCGGTTAAGAGCCGACTGCTCTACCAACTGAGCTAACGATCCATTCTCATTCAATTAAAACCCACGTAAGAACCGCGTAACAAAATCGCGCAGAACAAGGGTTCACTTTATACTCTATCTATTACCCTACCCACAATCATTAACACACTTAAGTATTGCCGATTAAAAACCCAAATAACGTAGTATTAATCTTAACATTTTTTATTGTATCATGTTATAATACAATTGTACAGTTTGTGAGCACAGGGTTAAATAGCTAAAAATTTTGTATACAGGAATTTGTAATTCTTAATCTGAAAATCCATTAACTTTTGGGAGTGAATATTTGAATTTTGTAGCCAAATTGGAGAGATGTCAGAGCGGTTGAATGAGCTACTCTTGAAAAGTAGTATCTGCATTATGCAGATCGCGAGTTCGAATCTCGCTCTCTCCGTAAAAATGAGCTTTTACATACCCTGCTAGGTATATTTCTGACTATCGTTTTACACAGCTTTCCACCTCTAACTCTAGCGCCTTCCCAAAGATGTCGTTTAGAATTTCGCAACTTAGGGATTTTTTTGTAGAATCGCCTTTAACTAATTTGGTGTAAAGTCCGCAACCACCAGTACACAAGTACTTCCACCTGCAATCACTGCACTCTTTCTTCTCGTCAATATGAGGACTGATATTTATAGTTTTATCTGCGATCTTATTTTAAAACCACCGGTAATCCCTTACACCTAACTCTTTTCTCGGTATTTATCTATTAAAGTCCCGTTACTAATTATTGTATAAACATCTCTTAGCCGCAACTCCTTACATTTTGTTCTCAGATTCCAATAAAGCAACTTTAAAGTTGAGAATTTAAAAACGCATAACAATACTTACAAGCCGAATTGCAACTGTTAGTTAAATGTATCCAGAAAAAAGCTGGGGATACGTATAAAACCTCCAAGTAGCGAATATAAGTTCTTAACGAAGTAGTAATCACCTACTTTTTCATACCACAGCTTACCAGGTTTATGCATGCTTATTAGCCCTATTGATATTGACGGAATAAATATTATCTCACTAATATACCTATTTTATCATACATACTATTAAGAACCCACTCCATACATGGAAAGGTCGTATTACAATAGACTTAAATAGTGCTCTATATATCGACATTTCTATACCACATCGGGTATTCATTTACTAAAATAAATTATGGCCTATTTATTAGGTGCAATTGCATTATAAAATCTAAAGTACTCAACACGTCTTTAGGCGGATGCTAGTAAACCTTAACCCCGCAGGGCGCCTGTTTCACGAAACCTTGTCTATTGAACATGGCCCCTTGTGAGCAAGAAGAGTTATTGACCTGCCAGAAAATGTGTATATACAAAATGCGTATGTACAACTATTGTAATAGTCTAATTACCTTACTCTTTTTTCAATGACGACAATAATAATTTCACAAAAGCTATTGTTATGCTCTATATATTAAAAATAGACCGTTAACTTGTGCAAATGTGTGAAAATTAAAAATATGTTTTGTTCAGCGTAAATACCACAAAATGGCTAAAAACTACTCTCTTTATAATTCTGCCTGTTTAAAAACCAAAATTTACTGTAAATATTGGTTATTTTCGCACATCTTCTTTATAAATTTGTCCTGAGAGAATCTGTTCGCATTGTTAATAAGGTCGTCCACTCTATAAAATCCATTATTTATGCTTTTCTCAAACTCGTAAAAAGCCCTGATCAATGAATTCTCGGTCTGTTTCTTAAAAAAATGACCTACTTTCTCATTTACAGTCTCTAGTGTTCCACCACCTTTATAGGCCAAAACAGGAGTTCCACTCGCCTGCGCCTCAACTACACTTATACCAAAGTCTTCTCTTGCTGCGAAAATAAAACCCTTCGCCCCTTGAAGTAGCCCGATCTTCTCATCCTCGGATACATAACCTGTAAATTCAATGTTCTTGCATTCTCCTCCTACAAGTTGTTTAAGCCTAGTATACTCCGGCCCCTCTCCGACTATTTTTAGAGGTTTTTTTAATGTTTTAAAAGCGTTCACAATAAGATCAATACGTTTATACTTTACTAACCGCGAAACCGTTATATAGTAATCCCCTTTCTCAATCTGATTGTTACCAGACAAGAACTTCGCCACATCTACAGGAGGATATATAATGCTAGTATCATACCCGTAAAACCGTTTAATCCTAGACTGTACCTCTTTAGAGATTGTTATTACTTTATCTGGACGTTTGGCAGCTACAACATCCCAATAACGCTGTAAGTTCAGTATATTCTCTACAACAAATCTAATAGCAGGATTCTTAATCTGCCTAATCGTACTATGGTACTCTGACCATAACGCCCTCTGTGGTGTATACATATAACAAATATGATACGAATCTGGACTAGTAATTAAACCGTGTGTATAGCCGTAACTGGTCGAAACTACGAGCTTATACACCGATGTGTCTAACGACTCCACAAGGGCTGGGTATAAAAAAAATAATTGCCTGTATACTTTATTTATTATCTGGGGTAACAGAAATTTTACACGAGCAGAATCTATGCCTAATATGTTGATCACCTCTTCTGAGCCCGATATAGCTAAAATATCTGCATTATGGAATACTTTATTTGCTAAAACCGAAAGAACATACTCTGCTCCACCAACACTATGAAGAAATGGATGGAAGAGTAAAATTTTAGACATTAGGGTATTATAGCAGTTGTTCTAATTATTAACTAACTTCAAAACTATTCTGTTTTAGAGGGCGACAGATGTTGAATTAAAATAGATCAAATAGTATTGGGGATTATTTATACAGTTATAACTAAATATTTGTAAATGTTCATTTGATCCTCTATTCTGCTCAAAATGTATGCGATTTTTCATAATTACAATTCAATACTTCCTGCAATTCTTTGCATAGAGGCTAAACAGATCTCAATAAATTTCTCCAACGGAATATTTAACCCTTCTGGCTTTTCACACTCTTTAACCTGCTCTCTACGAGTCCCCGCCGCGAATTTAGGCTCTTTTAAAAAGCGTTTAACAACAGACGAGAGTTTTACATCGGCCAGTTTACGACTCGGATAAACAAACGCAACCGCTGTAATTAAGCCCGTTAAACTGTCTGCACAGTAAATAGACCATTCCGCTAAATTCTGAGGAGCTCTACCTGTTAATTCTGGAGCATGAGCCTTAACAATACTGAGCACAGCATCCGAAACCTCTAAGCCATACAATGCCAAGACCTCTTTAGTTCTGTTAGGGTGAGTAGGTTTATACTCTTCACAGTAATCGATGTCATGGATAATCCCTGCTATACCCCACTCCTCGCGAGTTGGCTCTGAATCGGTAATTCTGTTCTCCTGGTCAAAATAGTCATAAAGCCCTAGCATGCACGCCTCTAGAGCGAGTGAATGATAAAAAATATTCTTCTCAAGTTGCTTCTGACAAGCATGTAAAAACACGTTTCTGTCCATTTGTGATTATAGCAGGTTTTATAATTTGTATGGAGGTGATATAGCATGCTAATCATTAAGTTCTGAGAAAAAAGGGCAACAATCAGTTTGTGCCACATGGTAAGCAAAAACCGGACATAAATGCTATAATGTTTCATGTCAAAGTACATCTCCCTTTTTGATATCCTTGGCCCTGTTATGATTGGGCCGTCAAGTTCCCACACTGCCGGGGCTTCTCGCATAGGTTACGCAGGATACAAACTACTAAAGAACGAGCCAACAGAAGTAAGAATTGAGCTATACAACTCTTTTTCAGATACAGGGCGCGGCCATAAAACCGATTTAGCCTTGCTTGGCGGAGCAATTGGCATGGCACCCGATGATGAAAATATTAAAAGGGCATTCGAGATCGCCGATAATAAGGGTATAAAATACGATATAAAATGGGATAATCATAGCGAGGATTACCATCCCAACACTGCAATTGTGACATTAAAGAATGCGCAAGAAGAAGTTACAATAATAGGCTACTCAATAGGTGGAGGTAGGATAGAGATTTTCTCTAAAGAGGAACATAGCTCATATGCCAAAAGAAAAAACTCAGTAAACACAGAGAGAGAAAGCTACCCTACTTTCAAAGAACTCACGGAGGTTTCCGATAACATAGACGGCGTTATTGAGTACGCTAAATCGCTTGAAACCTCAAGAACAGCACGGCTCTACTCTGATCAGGAGAAGTTGCTCGATAAATACTGGTACGTTATGGTAACCTCAATTAAAAGTGGCCTGGACCTAAAGCACAGGGCAGAAAATGGCATGTTTGGAGACGAGGATAATCTTTTTGCGAGTGCCAATCCACTTTTTAGCTCAGAGACTTTCCAAAGAGCAATCTCCTTCTCACTTGCTGTCGCTGATAATAACGCAAGAATGGGCAGAATCTTGGCAGCTCCTACAGCCGGATCGTGTGGAGTCCTGCCTGGAATTATGGTGGCCCTCCATCTAAAGTTTAACTTTTCCAAAATTAGAATACATAGAGCTCTCTATCTAGCTGCAATTATGGGAGCTATCTGTGCAGGACGCTTTGAACTTGCCGGGGCCACAGGTGGCTGTCAAGCAGAACTCGGCGTTGCAGGCGCAATGAGCGCTTTTGCTGGCACATACTTACTAGGCGGCTCTTTAAAACAAATGGAAAACGCGGCCAGCTTTGTACTCGCCAACTGTTTAGGTTTAACTTGCGATCCTATCTGTGGTAACGTAGAAGTCCCTTGTATACTGAGAAATGCCAGTATTACATCGATCTCGCTTACAGCGATTGAACTCGCCAAAGCTGGCGTTATCTACCCTATCCCACTAGATGAGATTATAACCGTTATGAAAGAAGTTGGTGACAAGATGCCCGCCTGCTACAAAGAGACCAGTACAGGGGGGTTGGCGCAGACAGAAACAGCAAAAAAGATGTGTAAGGGATGTAAAAATACACTGATATACTGAAGGTCATTTACTCAAATATAAATGCCTATGGCGCGTAATATTTCTAACATCTCAACAACAAACAATTGAGGGTGATAAATTTTTAAGTTAAAAACAGTATTATCCAATATGTTATTATAATACTATGACTACACCAAACTTTATATCTGGTTCGTGGAGAACCGAGATTGATGTTCGCAACTTTATTCAGTGCAATTATACAGAATATAATGGCGATCATTCCTTTTTAGCTCCTGCTACAAAACGCACAAAATTGCTCTGGAGGTATGTCTTAGAGCTTATTAAAGAAGAGAAAGCAAGGGGCGGTGTGCTCGATTTGGACGTTACTACTCCATCTACAATTACAAGTCATAATGCTGGATATTTAGAGAAGTCTAGCGAGATTATAGTTGGACTACAAACCGACGCTCCTTTAAAACGTGCAATTAAACCCAACGGTGGAATAAGACTTGTGGAGGAAGCTGCAAAATCGTTCGGCTATACGATTCCTCCCGAAATTTATAAAATTTTTTCTGAGTATAAAAAGACCCACAACGACGGCGTATTTAGTGTATATACCGAAACTCACAGGAATTTACGCCGTAAACATATAATACTCGGCTTGCCGGATAACTACGCTCGTGGCAGAATTATAGGCGATTATAGACGCGTTGCACTCTACGGAATAGACCGCCTAATAGAAGATAAGAAACAGAGCTTGGAAAGAATGTCCTCAGAGATGACAGAGTCGAATATCCGATTACGCGAAGAGATTTTCGAACAGATTAAAGCATTAAAATCACTTGGCGCTATGGCCCTAAAGTACGGGATAGACATCAGCAAACCCGCTACAGATACAAAAGAAGCAATTCAGTGGCTATATTTCGGCTACTTGGGAGCTGTTAAAGAGCAGGATGGTGCTGCAATGTCTATGGGGAGAATAGACGCATTCTTAGACGTTTTTGCAGAGGCTGACTTAAAGTCGGGTAGGTACACAGAGGCAGAGATTCAAGAGATGGTAGACGATTTTGTAATCAAATTACGTATTGTAAGACATCTACGCCCTCCCCAGTACGACGAAATCTTTGCGGGAGATCCAACTTGGGTAACTTTAGTACTAGGTGGAATGAGTGCTACAGGTAAGCATCTTGTAACCAAAATGTCGTATAGATTTCTGCATACACTTTATAATTTAGGACCATCACCCGAGCCTAACTTGACTATACTCTGGGCAGATAAACTTCCCGAAAATTGGAAAAGATACTGTGCAAAAGTCTCTATCGAAACAAGCTCTGTTCAGTACGAAAACGATGAACTTATGCTCCCCTACCACGGCGACGATTACGGAATCGCCTGTTGCGTTTCGGCCATGCGAATTGGCAAGGAGATGCAGTTTTTCGGCGCTAGAGCTAACCTACCTAAAATCCTGCTTTTGGCAATAAATGGCGGGAAAGAAGAACCGCTTTATCATAATAAAACAGCAGAGGGAGCAGAAAACTACATAAAAACAGAGCGAAATACAAAGGCTGATTTAGACGGTGGTGACGTTATAATCGAAGGTTTAAAACCACTTAACAGTAAAGAGTTCTTAGATTACGACGAAGTTTGGAAACAGACACTCTTAGTTATGGACTATATTGCAGATCAGTACGTTCAGATGATGAATGTTATACACTATATGCACGATAAATACTACTACGAAAACTTAGAAATGGCGCTGCATGATCGCGATGTTACTCGCTTTATGGCTTTTGGAATAGCAGGACTCTCTTGTGTTGCCGACTCTTTAAGTGCCATTAAATACGCTAAAGTTAAACCTATTTGGAATAGACAAGGTGTTGCGGAACGTTACGAAGTTATAGGCGATTTCCCCAAATTTGGTAATGATGATGATCGTGTTGATGACATAGCTAAAGCTCTCACCGAAAACTTTATTATAGCTTTAAGAAAACGTAAAACTTACAGAGATTCTATCCCCACTCTCTCTATTTTAACGATTACTTCTAACGTTATGTACGGCAAAGGAACGGGCGAAACTCCTGATGGACGAAAATCAGGGGAACCTTTTGCGCCAGGAGCTAACCCTATGCACGGTAGAGACCAGAAAGGTGCGATTGCATCGTTAAATTCTGTTGCTAAACTCTCTTACGACTACTGCAGAGATGGGATTTCGAATACATTTTCGATTGTACCAGATGCGCTGGGTAAAACGGAGAATGAAAGGGTTGTCAATTTAGTTCAGCTCCTGCAAGGTTACTTTGTAGGTAAGAAAGCCCATCACTTAAACGTAAACGTGTTTAACAGAGAAACTCTACTTGACGCACAGGCTCACCCCGAAAAATATCCACAGCTTACAATAAGAGTGAGTGGCTATGCTGTCAGATTTAGTAGTTTGAGCAAAGAGCAACAAGATGAGGTTATAAATAGGACGTTCCACAAGACGTTAACAAACTGAAGTAATGAAAAAAAACACTCTCCAGGTCATCGAAACTATTCAGAAGTAACACAAGCCACCTTGTACTTTCTCTGAATATGGGCATACCTGGACTCGAACCAGGGACCGCCGCTTTATAAGAACGGTGCTCTAACCGACTGAGCTATATGCCCTTTTACAATTTGCAAGCAAAACGTAAAAGTTAATTATTTTGTCAATTTTCTATGTCCTCTTAGTTAGTCCTCGCTCGCATCTCGCAAGCTCGTTGCGGGTAAGAGTTCATATTTCAATTCACTTAGATGGTGTTCTGTAAACAGAACACAGAATTCCTAAATTATTTCCAAGTACTCGTTAAATAAAAACTTGTTCGCCGCCAAAATGGAGTCTATCCCGCCTCTAATCAGTAGTTTATTATATCACAAAGTTCCTCTACCATTTCTATACCAAGACAATCCATAACTTTATCTTCTAATATATTATTTTTTTAATCTTCTCAATCTCACTCTCAATTCCTTCCTCTTTCTCTACTGCGGGAGTTTCTAATATAAATGGAATATTTGTGAACTCAACTCTCTTTAGCAATCTCTGTATTGCCTCTAAACCTATTAAGCCTTCACCCAAGTTTGCGTGTCTATCTTTTTTAGAGTTCAACCCCACCTTAGAATCATTAAGATGCACCGTCTTTATATTCTCAAAACCAAGTAGCTTGTCTACATCTTTTAAAACTCCGTCTAAATTATCTCGCCAGTCGTAACCCGACGCCCAAGTATGTTCGGTATCTAACACGTAACCGATTCGTCCCCTGTACTCAGATTTTACGTTATCTCTAATATATGCGAGTTCTTCGAACTTATCACCAATTACTTCGCCTGCTCCGGCCGTACTCTCTAAAAGAAGCTTAGCTTCTAATACATCGGCGTAATCAAAAATCCAGTTTATGCCCTTAACTACTCTGTCTAGACCTTCTTCTCGAGTTAAATCTAGTGCAGCTCCAGGATGAAAACATACCCCCAGAATTTCAGTATCTAACTTATGAAACTTGGTGATATCTATAAGCTTTTGGGCATAAATAAGGTAGTTTAAGAGCGACAACTTACTAAGATGGAATTTCTGCTTCTCTTTACGGGCAAGATTAACCAAATATACACTGTGTATAAGGATTTTTTTAAGCTTGCTCCTTTTACCTAACTTCGCTAAAGGGATAGTTTTCACCTCATCTACTTCTTTATATGCCCAGCGAATAGGAGCTGTAGGCATTATCTGAGCAGAGTTAAAATCGTACTTATTCGCAAGGAGTAAAGCCCGTTCTAATCCACCGTTTATGTGAGAGCCGAAGAAGTTCATGATTTTATTGTAGCATATTCATTCCCTTTATTATTCATAAAATCTTAGTTAACTTCTAAATTTCATGTTATATTTACATATGCAAATTAAAAAGATACAGGCGAAATCAATTCTCATACCTTCAAAGCTACCCAATGCCGATTACGTTATCAATACTTACTCTGGTTGTGCATTCGGCTGTTTATACTGCTACGCAACATTTATACGAAAATTTACAGGACATATAAGCAATACTTGGGGCAAATACGTAGATGTAAAAGTTAACGCAACAGAACTTCTGCAGGAAGAGATCAAGAGGTTACTATTTAGCAAGAAGCCCAAATTAGTACTGAGTAAATCAAACAAAAATCAATTGAGAAGAGGCACCCACATCCCAATAGTACATTTTGGCTCAGTTACAGATCCCTACCAACCAGTAGAACAGAAGTACAGGTTGACCCGTTCCTGCTTGGATATTTTATCTAAGTACAGTAACAACTTCGAAATCTCTATACTAACAAAGTCACCACTTATCTTAGAAGATATCGAACTACTAAAACGTTTCAAACGCATATCTGTAGGACTAACAATAACCTCTGTTCAGAATAAAATCGGAAGATTATTGGAGCCTAAATCTCCACCCGCAGAAGAGAGAGTAAAAGCACTGACTGAACTTAATAGAGCTGGCATAGATACCTACGCATTTGTTGGACCACTTCTCCCTTACTACGCAAAGCATACAGGTGAACTCTCTGAATTTTTTCAAAAAATCGCAAATACAGGAACATTAAAAGTATGGGTTGAACAACTTAACTTGTCCAAGTCTAAATTGACCGAGTTACAAAGTGAATTGAAACTTGACTGGTTAAATCCGAACAGTTTTCATAAGAATAGAATCCTCTTAGACAAGTTAATCCCTCCGATTTTAAAGAAATTAAATCTTACACTAATCGGGAGAAAGATCATCGAACAAGGGAAATAGGAGCGGGGAATACAAACAATTGTAGTTTACACTCAGCATTTCGGAGCAACAGGACTCGAACCTGCGACCTCACGCACCCCATACGTGTGCTCTAAGCCAACTGAGCTATGCTCCGATATCCAGTATAGATTATATCATATCGCAATTATTGGACGCAGTGCGAACCTATTTTGAACAAAACTCTGACTAATTTGTGCGTCGCCGAAGGCGACGCACACCCACTTACCACCCAAAAGAACGGACGGGCAAAAATTCCTTCCCCCAGACCCCCTTCCTTTTTGCCCGCCCGCTTGGGCTTCGCCCTGAAAAAATTTTTGGCGAGCAATGAAAGGAAAAAAGAAGTTGCACTTGCCCCACCCGTCCCGTGCGTGTGCAACAGGTAGAAACTCCCTTGATTTTTGTTGACTTTGTTTAAAAAATTATATATCATTATAATAAGCAAGATGAGGTTAGTTTACTATAATTAGTGTATTAAAATAGTTATCAAAAGTCAAGGAAAGAATATGGCAAACAAAGTTAGTGATAATATACGTAAATTAAGACAGAAAAAAGGTATGTCCCAAGATCGCCTTTCCAAGGAAGCGGATTTGGCTTTAAATACTATTGTTAAGATTGAAACAGGAGAAAATCCAAATCCCACCGTGGAAACCTTAGAAAAAATTGCCAAAGCTCTTGGCGTTTCCGTCGCAGATTTATTTAAGGATTAAAATTTATGGCAATAATTCACAAACTTATAATTGGAAATTGTGTGGTTATGGAAGAGATAGCCGACGAAACTGTTCATTTAATGGTTACCTCGCCACCATATTTTAATGCCCCTTTTGATTATAAAGGCTTATTTAAAAGCTACGAACAATATCTCGGAGTATTGCGAAGATTCGCAAAAGAAACCTTTCGAGTTCTGCAAGAAGGCAGAATAGCAGTTTTAAACATTGATGACATGTTAATAAACGGCGAGAAATTTCCAATAGTTGCGGATGCAATAAAAATTTTTCAAGAAGCCGGTTTTAGGTATAGAGATAGAATTATTTGGAAGAAGCCGGACGGTTATTTAAGAATAAGCCGCAGAAGCGGTGTCATTCTTCAAAATCCTTATCCAATGTATTTTTATCCTGATAATCTTTTAGAAAGTATTATCATTTTTCAAAAAGGAAAATTTAATTATCGTTCTATCCCGAAGGAAGTTCGAGAGGCTTCAAAAATTGATACAAAAGAATTTTCCAATAAAAAATGGTATATGACGCTTTGGGAAATGAATAATGTTTTACCCGGCTCTCCTTTGGAAAAGGATATTGCGGCTTTTCCTTATGAGTTGCCCTATCGTATTATCAAACTATTTTCTTATAAAGGGGAAACAGTATTAGATCCTTTTGTTGGTAGCGGAACAACAATGAAAGCCGCAAGAGACTTGGGTAGAAACAGTATTGGTATTGAAATTAAAAAATCGTTAGTCCCGATTATTAAAGAAAAACTGGGCTTTGGCGAAGGACAAAGCGATTTTCTTTCAGATAAAAATGATAAGTTAGAAATTATTTATAGAAAACCAGGTAAATATGGACCTATCAGCTAAAATAAAAGGTGTAAAATATAAGCCACTTCTTTGTAGAGATTTAGAGGTTTTTGAATTTAGCGAATTGGAAAAAGCACTTGCTTCTTCTGCCTCTTTTATTTTACAAATCAATAAAGAAAATAAAGTTGCAATAAGTTGGTGGGTTTCAGCTAAACGCACTCGTTCTTATCCCTACGCAAGGGTTTATGATACTTTAGGATTTTTTGGAAAAAAGATAACAATCATTCCGATTGTGAAAGATGAGGGAAAAGAGGGAGACAGAGATTTTTTACAATGGGACACTGTTTCATTGATGAGTTTGTTAGGAATTTATGTAATCATCGCTTATTATAACGAAGCAGAACCAAGCAAAAGATACAAAAACAAAATTACAAACCAGCGTTTTGATATTAACTATGTTAAAGAACAAATTAAAAACATTCTTTCTTATCAATCAGATGCTTTACACTGGAATCTTTATCAGATTGATAATGTGGGACAAGTTGGGCAAAAAGCCCTAGAAGCTTATGATAGAATTTCAAAGAAATTAAAGATAGAAATGCATTCGCGACAAAGCGCAGAAAAAAGAATAAATGAACTCTTGAAAGGCAAAGAAGAATTTATGAATCTTTCACGAGCTTTAGCAGAAAAGGCACAAAGAAGAGAACGATTGACTATTCAACCAAAAGAAAATCTTTCCGGAACAAAAGCTATTATTACAATACAGAATTATTTAGGTGGCTTCTATTATTTTACTGCCGATGAAGTAGAGGTTAAGGGTAACAATGTCTTTTTAATCGAAGGTAAACATAGTAAAACAAATTCTTTACCATCATTAGAAGATATAAAAGATGGTTTATTAAAAATGATTCTATTTACTAATCTAGAGGATGTAAAAGTAAATGATAAAACTTTTAATCCGATAGCAGTGTTAAAATTAACAGTTGAGAATCATTTTTCGAAAGATAGCCTTTCTGATTCCCAAAAAGAGATACTGTCAATTCTACGGAAGGAAGCGAAAGCAAATCATTTTGAATTGCTAGTTTTGTGAAAATAAAAATTCGTAAAGAGCAATAAAAACATGCTTTGCCAAGATGTTAAAACTTACCTTGAAGATTTAGACCAACAACAAAAAGCTCTCGTGTCTTATAATGGTGAGCATGATATTGCCAAAGCAATAAAAGATATTCTCGCAAAAGACACCAACCACAAGCCGACTGTTGAGGATATAGCCGAACAAATGGCTTTTGATTTTATGGCGGCATATCCAAACGATAATTCTGGCTGGGGAACTTATTACGGCCCGATGTTTGTTTTGCCAAATCAACAAGGACAAATGGTTGAATATCCGAGCATTAAAAGAATAGACGAGGAAATATTAAAGTATTGGGCAAAAAGAGCAAAAGAAACCAAAAATCCTATTCTGTCATCAAGATATGCCGATTTAGTCATTGACTTTTCGCCAAGAGTCATAAACAAAAATGCCGATATTGATTTGTTTCAGATAGTCATTAATTCAAATATAGCGATTTGCGAAAAATTGTTAGCCGACCCCCTTGATTGCAAAACAAAAATCAAAAGAGCTTTAGTTTTAGCGATACAAATTAACAATCAAGAAAAAATTGTCAAAGCAAAAGAAACAATAATCAATCTTGTGACAAAAAAATTACGCTTAACGAAATAGAAAAAGCGGAATTGATTAAAGATTTAGAGGATAGATTAAAAAGGATTGAGAAAGATGTTTGGCTTGCAGAAAATGCTGTTTCTCTGCTTGCCGAATATTACGCTAACGAAAAAGATGAAGATAATCTAATGCGTGTTTTGGACATTCTTGAAAAATCCTTAAAAACGAACGACCGCACAAACTCGGACATATTATTGAAGGTTCACACATACGAAAAAATACACGAAATATATCAAAAATACAGAGATAAAGGTTTTCAAAAAGCCAAAGCCGCCAGTGATAGAATTTCGCAGGAAATTGGTCAGCTTGAATTGGATTGGAATAAATCTCTCAAAGAGATTTCCGTAACGATGAAGATAAAACAAAAAGATATTCATGATTTTTTGAAAGCGATTTTTGGCGATAAAGAACAAGGCGAACTAGGAACAATCATCGCCAAAATAGCAATCAATTTTTTGCCAAAAAAAGAAGTGGTGGAAAAACAATTAAAAGATATTTCAGGCAAACACCCACTCCAATTTTTATGCACGACGCAAGTTATTTCCGATGACGGAATACCGATAGCCAAACTTTCGACACTTGAAGAAGATTATGACAATCATTTCCAACGTTATGCTTCGCAATATCTGCAATTTGGTTCATTTTTTCTAACATTGGCAACAGATGAATTGAAAAGGCGGATTTCAAAACAAAATATCACGGAATATTTTAGAAACTCAACGCTTTTTAGAAATAAAAACAAAGAATACTTGGAACGGGCAATTTCGGCATATTGGGATAGTGATTATCTTGTTTCCTCCCACTTATTTAATCCATTGATAGAGACCGCAATCAGAGAATTGATAAAAATTTGTGGCGGTATTGTTTTGAGACCTAACAATCTCGGTGGGTATGATCGTCTCACGCTTCACCAGTTATTGAACGGGCAAGGTAATATTGTTGAAAATGTTTTTTCTGGAATAGTCCAAAATATGGCTTTTTATTTCCGATTGGTGCTTACGGAAAAATTGGGAATGAATTTGAGAAATGATTTTGCGCATGGTTTTGGAAAGAAAAAATTTTTCTCAAGAGAGGTATCTGATAGACTTTTTCATATTTTAATGTGTTTATCGTTAGTTAGAGTTAAGTTAAAATAGAAGTAAGGTTGATTTTATTTTTTGCCGCTCGCCAAAAATTTTTTCAGGGCGAAGCCCAAGCGGGCGGGCAAAAAGGAAGGAGGTCTGGGGGAAGGAATTTTTGCCCGTCCGTTCTTTTGGGTGGTAAGTGGGCGTGCGTCGCCTTCGGCGGAATACGAAGCCATTTTTTACTTTTATTATCAAAGGCGACTTATTAAAAATTAAGGAGTAAAACACTATGAGGATAAAATATTTTCTTTACGCCAGAAAATCAACAGAAGACGAGGAAAGACAAGTGATGTCTATTGAAGCGCAATTAGCGGAGTTGGCGGAATATGCCAAAAGAGAAAATCTTTTTATCGCTGAAAAATTTATTGAATCCAAAAGCGCAAAGAAGCCGGGACGAGAAATTTTTAATGAGATGATACAGAAAATTTATGACTCAAAAGAGCCAGTTGGGATTTTGGCATGGCATCCAGATAGACTAGCCAGAAACTCTGTTGATGGCGGACAAATAATTTATCTCATTGACATTGGCAAAATCGCTTCTTTGCGTTTCCCCACCTTTTGGTTTGAGCCAACTCCGCAAGGATTATTTATGCTTCAAGTTGCTTTTGGCCAAAGTAAATACTACTCTGATAATCTCTCCGAAAACGTAAAGCGCGGGATTAGACAAAAACTTAGGCGCGGCGAATGGCCCGGTCTTGCGCCTTTTGGCTATATCAATAATCCAAAAACCAGAAACATTGAGCCAGATCCAGTAAAAGCAAAAATTATCAAAAAGGCGTTTGAAGAATACGCACAAGGCCGCCATACTTTGGAAAGTTTGGGGCAACGCCTAAGTTTTTGGGGTGTGGTGAGCAAAACCGGAAAACCTCTGTGCAAGGCAACAATCCAAAGAATGCTAACCAATAAAGTTTATATCGGCTTGATTGTTCATAACGGCGAAACCTACGAAGGGAATTTTGAACCAATTGTTTCCAGAGCGACTTTTGAGAAAGTGCAAGAAGTTTTGAAAAATAGAGTCAAGCCGCGCCATTCCAAAAAGAGGCATTATTTTCCATTTACCGGACTTTTGAAATGCGGTGAGTGCGGCGCGGCAATAACTGCTCAATGGGCGCACGGCAACGGTGGAACATACCGCTATTACCGCTGCACTAAGCGGCTTGGTCCTTGCTCGCAAAGATATTTGAGAGAAGATTTGCTAGTTGAACAATTGAAAGACAAAATCTCAAAAGTCGCTCTATGCGAAGATTGGAAAGAAAAAATGCTGGCAAAAGTGGAAATGTGGGAAAAAGAAAATATCCAGTCTTCGCAAACTTTCGCCCAAAATCTTGAGGCGCAAATTAAAGAGGTTGAGCAAAAACTTGATAGATTAGTCAATGCTTTTTTAGATGGCTCGATTGAGAAAGAGATTTATCTCGTCAAAAAGGACGAACTCATTAAAACCAAAACCGCCATTTTGCAGAAAAAGAACGATTTTGGGCGAAAGGGAAACAATTGGATTGAACCATTGAAAAATTGGATTTTAACCGCTAATTACGCTGAAAAACTGGCTTCGTCAAACGATTTTGATGAAATCAAATCGTTTGTTGAAAAAATTGGAACGAACCGCCGCCTGCTGAACAGAGGAATCTTTTTTGATTTTGTCCGTTCCTTTGATTTAATCCTAAAATATAAGGAAATTTGCGAAGCGAGCCGAGCCGAAGGCGAGGCGAGCGAGCAAACAAATTCCCCCAGAAATGATGAAAGTTGCATCTGGTCGGAGTGGCGGGACTCGAACCCGCGACCTCACGTACCCGAAACGTGTATTCTACCAACTGGACTACACTCCGACAAAGATTAAAATGCTTATTCATATTATACAACGTAGCAGAATAAATACCAATGTTATCCAAACCTTACACCTGGAGCCAAAACACATTCCCGGATTGTATCCATATTGATCAAATTCAGGGAAGTCCACCGATTCAAACTTATACTTACGCCTTAACTACTCCAGAAAGAGGATTTTGGCGATAAAATCGGTTTTTCGGACTTTTTCTCTTTTTGAGTATGTTATAATGGTGAAAGATAGACGACTTTACTCATATAGTAAAAATTTAATGCATAAAATCCTTCGGAATCAACTCATTTCTAAAAGCACTTTGAATACCCTACTTACCCTTTTCATCACTCTCCTTCCTTTTAATGTTGGGAAAATTGTATCCGATAAAATCGCCCACTTTGGGGGAATTCACATAAACTACTTACAAATTCGCATAAATTTAATTGACTTAGTTGCACTAATAATTGTAACCCTTTTTGTTTTAAAGAATACCAAAGAATCTAGGAAGATAGGTAAATACATGGTTCTTATCCCATTAACTCTGCTTTTACCATCATTAATTTTTCTATTTAACGAGCACTCTTTTACACTTAAACTTCTAAGAGTTTTACTTTTTGCAATCAGTTTTACAATAAAATTAACAGCACTCCTAATTTTCTTACGCCAATTTATAAGTGAGGAATCAACTAAGTTTAAAAAACAACTTCTATACGGAATCTACTTTAGTTCTACAGTACAGTTAATACTTTCAATTTTACAAATTGTTCTGAAATCGCCAATCCCATTTAGGTTACTAACTATTTTAGGTCAACCACCACGTTTTACAAGTTTCTTCTACCTTAATTTAGAACAAATTCCTAGAGCCTATGGCACTACTGCACATCCAAATATTTTAGGCGGAGTTGTCGGCTTTTACTTAATTCTGCTCTTTTCTTTACGTTCTAATAAACAGAATGATTATAAATTGACAAAACTACCTCTTTATTTAATTCTTACGACTACGCTATTTCTTACCATCTCCAAATCTGCAATTTTAGGAGTTGTAGCAGTTGCAATCTTTATTCTCCTGCAGAAGAGTTTGAAAATAACTATAAACTTCAAAAAATACTCTATTATAATTCCTTTGGTAATATCTATGTCCTCTGTACTACTGCTCTTTCTAACAAACGCAATTTGTAAGCATATTTATTTCGTTGAAATGCGAATCCTCATTCTAAGAATGTACTCAGAAATTATCACTCTAAAGCAGATTTTCGCAGGGAGCGGGGTTCTCTCTTCCGTTCCCAATTTACTAAAGAGTCAGACAATGTTAAAGACCTCTCTTCTTTACAACAGTTCCCTACTCATTGAGCCTATTCATAATTCGTTCCTCCTCGCAATCTACGAAATAGGGGTCATGCCATTTCTTATTCTACTTTTTCAAATACAAAGGCTATTCTCTACTCTGCTTACACAAAGCAAACAAGAGGCGAATATTTTCTTAATCTCAATACTAATCTTTGCGGGAGTAGTTGCAGGGTTTGACCACTATTTATGGTATTAAATCATTGTATATATTAAAAACTATCGTCTATTTTTAATTAAAGCTATATTCCCCGACGTTAAAACTCTATCGTATATAAAACCCAATTTTTGATAATATTCCGTTAAAAACTTCTCTTCAGGACAGTGCGTTACAGAAAAGTATTTGTACTTACAAGGGAAATCAATCGTCAAAACATGCATAACTAGTGCTTTACCTATACCTTTTAATCTGGCAATCGGATCGACAAAAAGCTCAGAAATAAAAATAGAATTGGGGAAACTGTGATGATCTTTATTAAGAAATTTATACTCTATGTATCCTACAAGCTCCTGGCCTAAGAAATAACCAAAAACTCTGCCCTCTTTTATAGCACTCTCTGTAGCCATAGCTATTTCCTTAAGAGCACTATACTCCACAGACGTCTTATTTCTCCAATCCTCCCTCCAAGATTTATTAGCATAGTACAACTCTAACCCGATTTTAAGAGCAAATAGAGTTTGAGCATACTTTTTTGGCACCAGTTTGATTTTAGGTTTCACACTCTTAATTTATTATTTTTTAGGCACATTTAGAATAATTACTTCTCTGCTCCATTCTCCTACTTAAGCTTGTACCTATCTACCCTGCCTTCTTAATCCACTTTTTAACCGATTGTACTATATGCTTTGGTTTTTCAGGGGGAGCTTCGGTCGCGTACTTACTTACCACTTCCTCAAACTGCTTCTCGTTTAGCGTTTCTTTTCTTAGCAACTCGTTGGCTAGCTCCTCTAAGAGTTTCTTCTCTCGTTCTAGCAACTTTTTAGCAACAGCATACTGTTCCGTAACAATTGCCTTAACTTCTGAGTCTATACTACTGTGAGTTGCCTGAGAGAAATCGGGCTTTAGGGATACTAACGAAACTTCCTCATCGCCACCGTACTTTAAAAATCCAAGCTGCTTGCTCATACCGAAGTACTGTACCATAGCTCGTGCCACTTTAGTCGCGTGTTCAATATCGCCACCCGCACCCGTTGTAACGAATTCTTCACCATTTAGCATGAGTTCTGCTATTCTGCCTGCGGTTGCGACAGCTATTTTAGCCTTTAAACTCGCTACGTTCTCGTTAACTTTATCTATATCGTCTTTTGAGTAAGTAAATCCTAATGCCCTACCACGTGGGACAATTGAAATTGTTCGAACTCGTTCTGCTTGAGGTAAAAATGCAGAAACGATAGCGTGACCAGCCTCATGCCATGCAGTATTTCGGAGATCCTCTTCTGTAATTACCTTGCTCCCCCTCTGAGACCCCATGCTCACCTTAAACACAGCTTCGTTTAAATCCTCTGGAGTAATGCTCTCGTGACCTGCCCTCACTGCTAAAATTGCTGCCTCATTCATCAAATTCTCTAAATCTGCGCCGGAGAAACCCACAGTTAAATCGGCAATTCGCTTCAAGGAAATCTCTTTAGAGAGCTTTTTATTCTTACTGTGTATTTTTAAAATCTGCCTACGCTCCAGAGAATCCGGCATTTCAAGTTCAATTCGTCTGTCAAAACGGCCTGGTCTTAAAACCGCAGGATCCAAAACATCGGGTCTATTAGTTGCTGCAATCACAATAACTGCTTCCCTCTTCTCAAAACCATCCATCTCAACCAGAATTTGATTAAGTGTTTGCTCCGAATTAGAGCTACGTAAATCTATACCACGTTTTCGAGCAACTGCATCTATCTCATCTATAAAAATTATTGAAGGGGCAATATTCTTAGCTCGTCTAAATAAGTCTCGCACTCTTGCGGCTCCTGCACCTACAAGCATCTCTTCAAACTCTGGACCAGAGGTGCTAAAGAATGGAACTTTCGCCTCACCTGCCACTGCGCGTGCAAGCAGAGTTTTGCCAGCGCCTGGGTCGCCGACCAAGAGTAATCCTCGCGGGATTCTCGCGCCCATCTCAAAAAACTTTTTAGGCTCCTTAAGGAACTCGACAATCTCGGAGATTTCTAATTTAGCCTCTTTTAAACCTGCTACATCTTTAAAAGTAACATCGGGGCGCTTTCCAATAATAACTTTTGCAGGGCTCTTCCCAAACGACATAATTCCTCCGCCCCCCATCTGCTTAGAAATAATACCCAAAAATTTGTAAATACCGACAATAACTGCAACTAAGAAAAGCACATTGATAACGTCGTAGATAGTAATCCCAACGGCAACAGGACTTGTAATTTCGGTCTTTAATTCCGAAAGTTTTACTCCATCCCGTTGCAATAGCTCTAAAAACGAGGATTTACTATCGATTAGGGCATGAACTTTCTCGCTGTTGTTCTTCTCTATCTGAACATGATTATCTTTTATTATAGCTTTCTTCGCCTCTCCTTTAACAACAAGCTCTATTGCTTCTACGATTGGAATCTCCTTCCCCATACGAATTCTGTTGTAGACACCAAGGCTGAACCATACTAGAATTGCAACCCCAACGATGATAAAAATCTTCTTTATATCCTCGGGCGTAACGACACCCTCCACAATTAGAGCCCTATCATCATCAAACTCTACTACTTTTTTCTTCTTGTCAGGCATAACATCCCTTTCTACTAAAATTAACTAACATACTGATTATAACAAACAGAACGATGGAATAAAATACATGTTCTGAATGTGTACATGTGGCAAAAACTTTTCTACCACTTCTATACCAACCTACTTCAACTAATTTATACCCATACACCAATGACAACGGCTACCTAATATTCCAATGTTACATACAGCATCTGCTCCAACTTCTTACCAAATTTTGCTACATTTACAGAGGTCTTTGGTTTATACCCCTCTAATACCTGTTTGTACGTGTACCCTTTCTCTGTTTTCTCCTTACGAATGCAGTCTATCTCCTTTAAAAAAAGTTCAAACTCTGTCAGCTCTTCCCTAGAAAGTTTCCATTCCTCTTTAGCTACAGGATAATTACAAATATGTACGCTCTTTATCCCCTCGTCCTCGGCGTAAATACTCTGGTATATCTCCTCTGTAACAAATGCCAAAATCGGAGCGTACAACTTAACAATTCCATTTAACACTGTATAAAGTGTGTACTTTGCGGAATCTTCCGCTGTTCTATGCTTTACAATCTCTATGTAGTAATCACTAAACTTTCTCCAGAAGAACTTATCTAATGACGTTCTTGCTTTTGCGTACTCGTACCTATCAAAGAACTTTCTTGTTTTTCGGATTGTTTTACGAAGTTCATTAAAGATCCATTTATCTTCGGGCTCCAATTTGTAACCGTCATACCTTTTACTCCTATCTAAGTTAGGCTTAAAATCAATGATCTGAGAGTAGCAGAATCTAGATGCGTTAAATAACTTGTTCGCTGTAAATTTACCCTTCTCCACCTCTTCAGGCTTAAATCGATGATTCTTGCCAAGTGTTGCACCTGTTGCCCAATATCTTAAAGCATCCGCTCCGTACTGTTCGAGGAGTTTAGGAGGCTCTATATAGTTGCCAAGTCGCTTAGAAATCTTACGCCCCTGATCATCCTGACCATTACCCGAAATCATTACATCTACAAATGGAACTTTCCCAAAGTGATAAAACGACTTAACAAGTGTATAGAAAAGCCACGTTCTAATAATCTCGAACCCTTGAGGTCTTAAGCTCGCCGGAAATAACTTGGCCTTGACAGTCTCATTCTGCTCTAACTCAGGAATTATAATCGGTGTACATGATGAAGTAGCCCATGTATCTAACACATCCTGCTCTGGTACTAACTCTTCTGTTCTATACTTTTTGAGTATAGACGCTGGAATTTTACCATTTGTTGGATCTACGGGAAGTTCGGAATCTTCTGGAATCAATGCTTCGCCTGTTTCCTTAACAAACCAAACAGGAATAGGAACACCGTAGAATCGCTGCCGAGAAATGCACCAATCCCACTTTAACCCGTTGACCCAAGTTACATAACGCTGTTTCATAAATTTAGGATACCAGTTGAGTTCATTGCCAAGTTTTAGGAGTTGCCCTTTTACATTAAGCACGTCAATAAACCACTGTTTTGTCTGAACAAACTCTACAGGAGTTCCACATCGCTCGTGGCTATTTACAATATGCGAAATAGGCTCTTGTTTTACTAGCATACCTTCGGATTTTAAGTCTGCAACCACAACGTCTCTCAGTTCCGAAAGTTTTACACCTGCGTACTTCCCTCCCAAATCTGTAACTATACCTTTCTCATCAATGAACTTGCGAGTATTTAAGTTAAAGTTTTTCCATCTACGAATATCCTCGGTATCCCCCCACGAACATACCATCATTAGACCCGTTCCAAACTCCATATTTACAGTTTCGTCAAAATAGATTTTTACCCTGTGTTTAAACAGCGGAACTTCCGCCTCTTTACCCTCCAAATCGCTGTACCGTTTATCTTTAGGATTAGCAAAAAGTCCAACACAAGCCCCTAAAAGTTCTGGACGCGTGGTTGCAATCTGATATTTTTTACCTTCTACTAAAAAATCTATGTAGCTTAAGGAAGTCTCTATTTCGACATCTTCCAAATCTGCCTGAGCCAGCGCAGTTTGACAAGTTGTACACCACAGAATAGGCTCATCTTTACGATATATTTTCCCCTTTCTAAAAAGGTCACAAAATGACCACTGAGAAACTCTCGTGCATGTGCTGTTAATTGTACTATACGTAAGCCTCCAATCTACAGAAATTCCCATGCTCTTCCATAACCACTCGTAATTTTTCGCTCCTTCAGCAGTCTCTTTTAAGCATAATTTTATGAACTCCTCCCTACTTGTAGTGGATTTATCTATGTTATATTTCTTCTCTACATACCTTTCGGTAGGTAAACCGTTATCATCAAATCCCATGGGGTAGTAGACATTATACCCGTTCATTCTCTTGTAGCGAGCAATAAACTCAGCCTGAGCGTAACTCATAATATGACCAGCATGTAGATGTGCAGCAGAAACGTACGGGGGTGGCGTATCTATGATATAAATAGGCTTATCTGAATTCTCTGCAAATTTAAAAATTCCGTTCTGTTCCCAATACTTCTGCCAGAACTCTTCACGTTCACGATAGTTGTAACGCTCTAGAAAAGACTTCATAAAAATAAATATTAATTAAAATACATTTTACTTAATTATACACTATAATAAATAACTCTTGTACCAGCTTTTGTATCTGTTATAGTCTATAGTCAAGCTAAAATAGAATATCATCTAAATAAATGTCTAACAGAACAGGCAGTATTAAATGGCAACACAATTAATAACAACAAAATACGAATTTTTAAAACTATCTAACGTACTTCTCTACTTTTCCATTGGCATAATAGTACACTTCTCCCTTAATCTCCTCTGCCGAAAGTCCTGCCTTAAAATATAACTCTCCTGTATCTGCAACATAAACTGGAATAGGATTAATTCCACCTAAAGAGGTTGGAACATAATCCAAATATAGTCGCTTTTTGTCAAAAAAGAAAGGATCCAAACGCTCAACCGTTAGATCACTGTTTAACTTTCTAACCTGTGGAATACCTTCTTTTGTACTCTCAAACAAGTAGACATACTCTCCGCTCTGAGAGGTCACGTAAAAATTAGCGATCTTCTTAAACTCGCCCTTCTCTACATTATAGATTAAAGCCTCGGTATTAAATCCACCTCCTGTAGAATTTTTTAAGTCCACCTTTAATGTCAGCAAATATTTACAATCGAATATGAACTTGCTATTCACATAAGACCAATTGCCATTACTCTTCATCTTCTCTGCTGTAATCAATCTTCGCACTGTATCCGTTACCCTATAAAGATTCTTGTCTTCGGCCTCTTCTATAGTTACATTACCACATTTTAGAGACCCTTGTGCTTTTAGAAGATTAGTTACGTCTGTCCAGCTTTTATACGGTGGTTCAACCACTTTTGTCGTAGCTGGGGTCTTGCCAGTTTTTTTGGCACCAACCAATAATATTATAAATAAGCAAGGAATTAAAATTAATAATAAGATGGTAACCAATCCTACAACAAATTTCTGCTTTCTAGTTGCCATAAAGATAGTTCATAAATTAAAACGGAACAGTACAGAGAAAGTCTACTCTTACATATGTTAATTACGTCAACGTAAACATTACCCAAGTACCCTCTAACTACTTTTAGTATAACACTATATATACCATTTGGCAACAACTTAGACAGATTGTTAATAAACCTATATATAAAAGAAGTTCTCGACTGAAGAAAAGCAGAATTAATTACAGTCAAAAAACTAGAAAATTACTTAGAAGATGAAGATACTGCAAGGTAAAAATAGGCGGATAGCAGTCGAACCGAGAAAATTAAAATAAGGAAAATGATTTAATCCCTTATCATCACACTTTTTGCCGCATGCATACACCAAGAACATCTAATATGGTATAATACAGTACTGTTTATACTTACTTCGATTGTATACTGTATCAGAAACCTAAAAATTCTTTAAAGTCGCTATCGTCTAACGGCTAGGACAGTGGATTTTCAATCCTCCAATCGGGGTTCGATTCCCCGTAGCGGCAAAGATTTTACAGAAATTTAAAGAATAAAGAGACCTCAAAGTTAAACGACATTACACACGTATTTAGTATTTAATGGCTTCCTTCGTTTAAAGGTAGGACCAAAAATTGTTTACTACGACAGAATATCTTAAAATACTCTTCCGCTATCTCCAAAGCTAGAGTAGAAAGCGTTAATCTTTTGTAGTTAGCCTTTGTAACTAAAACATACCCCTTACCCTCTTTTTTTAAGTCTTCTAGAACAATATCCTTTGCAATAAAAATTGAGCATTCACAATCTTGAACGTACTTAGACTTAGTCTTGTAGAAGTTTCGCCAAAAGCTATAATGTTTCCCCCTTAATTTTATATCTAACTCCTCTTCCAGAACACGTTCTAAAGCCTGCTCACGACTCTCGTTAGCTTTCACTTCCCCCCCAAACGTAGTAATCAGGCCTGCATCCGTAGTTTTAGAATTATCATCCCGCTGTTGCATGATGATCTCGTTATTCTTTGTAATTAAGAGTACACCCACATAACGACTTACTCCGTTTAAATTACTTAGCAGCTGCTCTGAGTCTATCTGGTAGATATCGCATATTTGACCTAGCGTAAGCGAATCAGTTTCAAAGCTTAACATTGGACAACTTATACATGGAACTCCGTTCCGTTTCAGAATTTGAACATAGAGCAGATTCTCCATTAACTCGGAGAGTGTTGTATCTCTTGTAAAACCCAATTTATTTTTAGAATTACTTTTAGTTGTTCGCATAAGAAATTATATACTATATTAACCAATTTTTCATCATTTCTAAGGATAAAAGAGAATAAACTATAAAGCTCTGGGCAATCCCATAAGAATGAGCTTTTCGATCTACATTAATCCCTATTAGTAGGGTAATTAGGGTAAGTAAGGATGCCCATGCGCAAGGATTAGACGAATCTATTAAAGCTCTTAACAATACAACTCCTAAATTCATACTGATTATTTAATTTAACATTCACAATTATAGCACCTTCCGGAATATGCTACAAAAAAATAAGGATGTATTGATAAAAACAAAACTTATAGCACAGAAAATTATTGACACTGGAAGATTTTAGTGCTAGTATCCAAATTAAAATTATAAATTGTAAATTCTGTGCAAAATCGACCAAAATTGGCACCGTAGAGTTGTGCGGTTAAGATATATTTTATTAGAGTGACAGTATTATTTTACCGTTGAATCAAACTTATATTGTATAATGACACGATGCATCCGAACAAGTATAAAGAGCTTTATATCAACTACAGTCCCAACATTATCAAAGGAGTTTTAACCCCAAAAAAGAGATTTATTTACACGGACTTACTCATTAGCAAAAATTTCCCAATGGTATGGAAGGTCCTACTCGGCTCAATCGCTTGGCTCTTCTTTTTGACAACTACCACTTTAATAATTTTTGCCTTTGTTATAGGCAAGTACTTTAGTAACTTAAATAACTCAATCCCTAGCAATATTCGTAATTACTTATTCCAGATGGATCTGAGTTCGAAGATCTTTGACAGAAAAGGCCGACTTCTATACACTATGTACGAAGACATCAACCGTGAATACGTAGAACTCTCCAAGATTCCTGAGCATACGAAATGGGCGATTCTCGCGGCAGAAGATATTACTTTTTACGATCATAAGGGGTTTGACCTTAAAAGCATAGCCGCAGCACTCTACACCAAGATAGTAGAAGGCGGCGAAATACGTGGAGCAAGCACGATAACTCAACAACTAGTTAGAAACAGAATCTTAACTAAAGTGATAGGCGAAGAAGCCTACAAACGCGACACTATGCGTAAAATTAAAGAGATTCTAATCAGCAGAAAGATGGAGAACTCGCTAGATAAGGATACAATCCTAGAACTTTACCTAAACGATGTACCACTTGGTGGAACTAATTACGGTGTACAAACTGCCGCAAAATCGTACTTTAACAAGGACGTTACCGAACTTACATTATCAGAAAGTGCTTTTTTAGCCGGAGTTATTCACTCCCCAACTAAGTACTACTTACTTCTAAATAAGAAAGATAAGAGCGACGGAATAGAGCGACGTAACCTGGTACTGGAGGCTATGTTAAGGAACAAGGATAAAACTAGAGTTACAGAGGAGCAGATCGCTAAAGCCAAAGCAGAACCTCTTAATTTTAAACAAGGAGTTGTCAAGATAACCGCACCACATTTTGTATTTTACGTAATTGATGAGTTAAAGGCTAAATACGGCGAAGAGATACTTTATACTAGAGGATATCAAATAACAACCACTCTGGATTTGGATGTGCAAAAAATTGCAGAACAAGAAATTCGTAACGGCGTGAACAAGTATAAGTACGCGTACGGTGCTTATAACGCTGCAGCAGTCGTACTTAACCCCAAAAACGGAGATATTCTTGCTATGGTTGGTTCTGCAAACTACTACGCAAAGAAAGACAAACGTGTAGATGGAAAAGTCAATGTAACTACAATGCCACGTCAGATGGGTTCGGCCGTAAAATCGATTACCTACTTAATAGCTTTAAAACAGGGGTGGAACCCTGGCTCTATTACTCCAGACAAACCCCTGAAGATCGGTACATATAGACCAATGAACTGGGACAAGCGCTACATGGGTAATTTAACAATGCGTACCGCCCTTAATCAATCTCGTAACGTCTCTGCTGTGTACACTTTACAAAAAATTGGTGGTGCTGCGGCATTCGTGAGGGAAGCTAAGAATTTAGGGATAACAACGTTAAATCAACCTGAGCGATACGGTGCAAGTATAACATTAGGTGCTGCCGAAATGAAACTTTTAGAACTCACAAATGTATACGCTATTTTTGCTAACGGAGGTGTAAAACACACTCCACACGGTATAAAAGAGATTAAGACTGCAAAAGGGGAGCTCGTCTTCTCGTACAATTACAAAGCTGATGCCAAACGAGTTATCTCAAAAGGCGTAGCCTACCAACTCAACTGGATCCTATGCCAAATGCCACCGCACAAACAAGATAAACTTATGGCTCATATGTATAACTCTAACGGCCAGAACTTATGTGGTAAAACCGGTACAACTAGCGGCCCTAAAGATTTGACTTCGTTCCTCTACTACCCTCGTCTAGCTGTCGGAGTGTGGAATGGCAACAATAATGGCAAAACTACATTCGGTTATGCCGGACAAGGTTGGAGCACAACTACTTCGCTTCCTATTGCAAGAGCTATTATGAGCAGACTTATCCCTAAATTCGGCAAAGAGTGGTATAACAAACCAAGCGAAGTTTATTTTAGTGGGTTGTTTCCAAAGGTAAGGTAGCAAAAAATCATAAAACGTTCTCATTTTTCAGACTTCTACTTCTTATCTTTTCTTTCGTCATTCTGATTCTTTCTACATGAGATACTACAATTACAAATAAATTTCTCAGAATTCTAATCCCACTAAACGCAGAGTATTAACTTAAGATTATGCCATTTTATGTAATGAACAAATTCATGTAGTATCTAAAGACAATAAATTTGGTCTACTTGTAAAAGAAAATGAGAATATATTTTTGTATAAACTAATTTATAATTGATAAATAAAGTATAAGGGACAAAGTTTTACCATATTTCTGTCATTTCAAAAAGACTACATTTAAACCAGTCTCTTCTCTTAAGCGACTAAGTTGCTCTTCTGTTGCCAAGCCCAAAATCATCTCCTGCCTCCCCGTGTCAAAGTATGTTAACTTGCCTTTGGTATTGTATTTTCTTGTTAAATCAGCAATTTTACTGAACAAACTTTCGTCTACCCAGTCATCTTCTACTCTTAGATCCCATTTGTAACTGTCACCGTTTAAGTTAAACGATACCCACGCTTTCCTACCCTCAATGTCAACATAATCTTTTAGCTCTGTAAAATCTAATTCGCCTCCAGATATACGTTTTATATTCTCTAATATTTTAACGTAATCACCATGATCTTCAATCGCCTCTGTATCAAAATTCCATACCTGATCTGTTATTGGAGTCCAAGGTTCTCTCTCTATCCAACCACCGAGTACTGAATATAATAAGCTATAAGGGTTTTTTCGAAAACTTCTCTGCCTCCATGATTCTCTATTACCTCAAAGATATTAACGCCACTATTAATTTTAATGCCTAACTTCTCAAAATTTGCTAACTGAGAAGCTAAATCTCTCCGCCTTACTTTTTTGGTGCTTAAATTATAAAGCAACCTTGCTATTAAACCAATCATAATTATTAGAATTCAAATTATTTTTTTAAACTTTCCCCAAATTTTGGTTTTTAATTTTAGTTAAGTATCTCCTGCCCATCCTCTGTAATTAAGAATGTTCTCTCATAAAAAGCAAAACGTTTGCCGTCCTTAGTTTTGGTTGACCAACCATCGCTTAATAGTTTTATCCCACCTGTACCTTCTAAAATCATTGTGTCTAAGGCAATTGTCATACCTACTTTAAGTCTGTCGGTACCCCAGTCCGCAGGGAAGTTCGGAATCTGTGGGAATTCGTGCATTTTAAGACCAACCCCGTGCGCAACATGGTCCCTAATTACATCAAAACCGTAACTTCTCGCCACCTTAAACATTGCACCGCCTACATCTTTTGCTACTGCCCCACGCTTAGCACTCTTAATTCCCGCAAAACAAGTTAACTCTGCACATTTTACTAAATCTAAACCTACTTTATCTACATTGCCAACCGCAACTGTTCTACCACCGTCCATCATTAAGCCTTTACTCTCAATAACCGTATCAAAATGAACGATATCACCATCCTTGATTATCTTCTCTTTACTCGGCATTGTGTGAATGCTATCATCATTAATTCCGATACAAATTGCGTAAGGATAGCCGAAATAACCTATCTGCGAAAAGTTTATCTTTAGTTTCTTACCAAGCTCACGAGCTTTGTTCTCAACATCCATTGTAGAAATTCCTACTCTTATAAACTGCTCTAGTTCGGCCACTATTTGTGAATGAATCTTGCCATTTTTACGCATAATCTCTATCTGGGGTTTAGTCTTAATATAAGTTGCCTTAGACATGAGAATATTATAACAAATCATAAGTTACACAATACCCTCTGGAATCTTCTAAAACTGCCCACACGGGATAAAGACGGACGCTTTGAGCTAATCAGAACAGAATGTATTCAAAATATGTTACAATTTACATACTATGATTAACTCAACTATTCAAATTGTTCAAGTCGTTAAGCCTGAGAATTTTAAAATAAACGTTATTATCGGAATGTCGCACTTTATAAAAAGCGTAGAGGATATCAGCGAAGCCGTACTTAACTCCCACCCAGATGCAAAATTCGGTCTAGCCTTCTGCGAAGCATCAGGTAAACAACTAATTAGAACATTTGGAACAAGTAAAAAAATGCTAGATCTTGCGATTGAGAATGCAAAATTAATCGGCACAGGGCATAGTTTTATTCTATTTTTAAATGGTATATTCCCGATAAATATAATCCACAGTCTACGTACAGTACCAGAGATACTAAATATATATTGTGCGACTTCCAATCCCGTGCAAGTTATAATCTGCGAAACTGAGCAAGGTCGTGGAATTATCGGCGTTATAGATGGCGGAAGTCCAAAGGGAGTTGAAACTTCTACAGACAAAGTTGCAAGACACACCTTTTTAAGAGAAATCGGCTATAAGTTCTAATAGCAAACTTAAATACAAGTTCGGCTAGGTCAGATTCTGACTTAATCTACTAAAGTGCAGATCCGTTACATTTGTGGTTGGTAATAACAGCAAAATTACATTACTCTTAATGCCCCCTACTTATACTCCAGTACACAATCACTCTAAAGCCTTCTAGCACATTGTACAATATCTACTCTATTTTGGTCTTATCACCACCAACTACTTTAGGTTTCAAAATTAGGACATCTAGAACTGCTTTATAAATAGCTATGACCTCCCTTATTTCATGGTAGATTGAATGATGTGTCGAAAACACTCCAACTGAGTAAGCACCGTAGCTTTCGACTCCCAAACTATTACACAAGAATATTGAACGCGGTAGATGAAAACCTTGCGAAATTAGGATCGCCTTGTCTACCCCAAAAATATTTTTGGCCCTATAGCATGTATCGTATGTACGATGACCGGCAAAATCTTCATAAATATCAGAACTCTTCACACCAAGTTTTACAAGATACTCTTTCATAACCTTGGGTTCATTGTAATTGACTACTCTATTATCCCCAGATACTAAGATCTTCTCCACTTTGTGAGATTTGTAGAGATTGTAAGTTAGTAAAAGTCTATCCTCTAAAGGAGCAGTGGGATTAGTATTATTTCTTATCCCAGCCCCAAAGACTACAGCAACTTTATAACCACTGACATTCTCAACTTTACTGTATATTCTTCTCCTTTCAATTAGAAATATTACTATAGGAGACAAAACAAATAAGGCAACAAGTATAAGCGCAGAATAAAGAAGAATTAGTCTACATCTTCTGGCTAGCCTTTTTTGAAAGTGCATATAGGTCGATTATACCATTTACAATACTCTTTGCCACCATGTATTATGTCTCCTGTTGCCGGTTTGAGATAATAACCGTATTTAGGAACTTAATATTATTACATTTCCACCCTAAACTGGTTCCGGAGATCATTTACCTCTACCAGATTAATTACGGTTTGGGTCGTCTTCTCAATAGTTTCTAACGTAGATTTAATTAGGTAACCTTTAACCTTTGGATCCACTGTAAGCTTTGCCTCAGCTTTTTCACCTAACTTTAAACCTTTCTTTTGCCTTTCGGCTTGTATTGAGCGAATTATCTCTCGCAGAATGCGTTTAGCTTCTAACTCTTCGGTTATTTCTAAATTTAAAGCAACCGTAAACGATTCGTTCTCCGCATTAGCGTAAGTTCCTATTTTTCGGAATCTCTTATCGGAGTTTTGTACAATTTCTATCTTTTCTACGTTAAGTTCATCTTTAACAAGGGTCAATAATTCGTCTGAGAAATTTGAAACCTGTTTGGATTTAACTCGAATAAGTAACTCTGAAAGAGGTTGCTTTAAGGGTATGTCGTTCTGAACTCTAACGCTCTGTGCTAAAGAAGAGAGGCCGCGTACTAAAGCCATAGATTCCAAAAGTTGTTTATCTTCCTTTGTAAATTCTGCTACTTTAGGGAAATCAAGAAGGTGAACCGACTCCGCCCAATTCGTTTCCGCAGAGCGAGATTCCGTTGAACCTAAAACAGCAGTACTCTCTCTCATTCCCTTTTTTAGAGCAACTTTTAGGATTTGATAAGCCTGCTCTGTTGCAAAAGGTATAAAAGGCGCAAAAGTTTTAGTAATTGTTAATAGTACTCTGTAAAGTGTTTGTAAAGCGTCGTTATCTTTGTTAGCAAAACGATCTCGTGAGCGGCGTATGTACCAAGTGGAGATATCGTCTAGCAAGGGTTTGATCTCACGAACAGCAACGGGAACTAAATATTTATCCATAGATTTGCGAATACTGTTCACACTTTCTTGGACTCGTAAAAGAATCCATCTGTCTAGTACATTTTTAGGCGCAAAAGTGGAGTTATATACAAAATTCGCTAGATTTCCGTAGATAGTAAAATATTTAAGCGTGTTAAAGAACGGTAGAAGAATATCTTTGACTTTCTGCGATATCTCTTCTTCTGAGACGTTAGCATTTTCGCCAAGTGAAAGTACGCTTCCTGATAAATAGAGTCTAAGTGCGTCGCCTCCATATTTCTCTATTGTGCCCTTGGGATCTGGATAATTACCGTAACTCTTACTCATTTTTCGACCGTCGTTACCGAGTAAAACCCCCGTACAAATTACATTCTTGAACGATTTCTTGTTATAGAGAGCAGTGGAAAGCACGTGCATGACGTAAAACCAAGCTCTAGTTTGTGCTATGTACTCAACAATAAAGTCGCCGGGAAAGGTAGCCTTAAACTTGGCTTCGTTCTCAAAAGGATAATGCACCTGAGCGTAAGGCATCGAACCAGACTCCATCCAGCAATCTAAAACTTCCGGTTCTCTGTACATTTTGCTCTTACATTTCTTACATTCAAAAATATGCTCATCTATGTACGGGCGATGAAGATCTTCTACTTTTTTCCCAGAAAGCTCCTCTATTTCCGCAATTGAGCCTACAATCTTTAGTTCTCCACAATTTTCACATTTCCAAACAGGAAGAGGAGTCGCCCAGTATCTTGTACGCGATATCCCCCAATCTGGAGCAGATTTTAAGCCATCCTCGAAGCGACCATGCTTTATATGCTCTGGGATCCAGTTAATGTCTCGGTTGTTTGCAAAGAGATCTTTTTTTAACTTCTGCACATTTATGTACCAAGAGTCTTGGGATTTATAAATGAGTGGTGTAGCACAGCGGTGACACATTGGATAACTGTGGACTATTCTTTCTGTTTTAAGCATCTGATTCCGCTTGGTTAAATCGGCTATAATTTCATTATCGGCTTCTTTTATGTAGAGACCTGCAAACTTCTCGATGTTACTTAGCATTTTCCCCTGATCGTCTACACCCTCGAACATGGAGAGACCGTTCATTTTACCTAACTCTGTGTCATCTTCCCCGTACCCTGGTGCAGTGTGTACTACTCCAGAACCTTCGTTCATAGAAACAAAGGCTGCATTATAAATCTTGTAATCATTCTCGTTCGACTTAAAGTAGGTGTAAAGCGGTTCGTAAGAGAGCCCAAGTAACTCCCTACCTAAGTACGTATCTACAACTGAATAATCAAAGCCTTTAAGGGTACTCTCTACTCTCTCCTCTGCTAAAACCAAGTACTCTGCTCTGTTCTCCCCGTTAGTTGTTTTAACAGTAACATACTTTTTAGTTTCATCTACTACCAGGGCGGCGTTCTGAGGAAGAGTCCAGGGTGTTGTTGTCCATGCAACTACATAAACGTCAGGCTTATCCTGCGTAAAACTTCCTTTAGTAGATTTACCATTAAGTACAAGCTTTAATGCGTTTCTTGTGGGTATATGTAGCTTTTCCCAAGGGATATCTTCTTTTGCAAACCACTTTAACTCTGTTCCTATATTCTCATCTGTCAGTTGAGGAGTTCCTTTAATCTTGGCCTTTAGAGCCGCCGTTTTGAACATTCTTCCCTCAAAAATATCTATGTTGTAGCCGAAGTACTCTAAATTCTCAAGTTCAATGTTCAACTCTTCTTTCGCTTCTCTTCTTGCAGACTCAAAGATATCTTTATCTTCTTTGTCCATTTTACCTCCAAAGATCCCCCAGAGCTTATCTCTTCCCGGTTCGTTCCGCATCATAAGGAGAATTTCGTCTTTTTCATTCTCTGCTACTATTCCACAACCTAACCCTGTTTTAGTGTATTTGACCTTAAACTTTGGGTATATAGAAGGGTCTTCTACGTCTTTGTACGAGTTATCCATTGCAATCTCAAAATTAGAAATTGGTGTACCACATCTTGTGCAATAGAGAGAAACTCTTTTCCCTTTGTAGATTAGCCCCTTATCGTACAGTTCTTTAAAAACCCAAATTACACTCTCCATATAATTTTTGTCCATTGTTCTATAGGCATTATCCATATCTACCCAACGGGCAATTCTGTCCATATACCAAGGCCAAGCATCAGAGGTTTCCTCAACGTAGTTACGGCACTCTTCTATGAACTTCTTTATTCCAATTTTCTGCTCTATATCTTTACGATTCTTTGATTCTAATTTACGTTCTACTCTCTCTTCTATCGGAAGTCCGTGGCAGTCCCAACCCCAAACTCGTTCCACTCTTTTGCCAAGCATCGTCTGATATCGTGGAATTATATCTTTGAGTATACTGCCTAATAGGTGGCCGTAATGTGGTGTTCCTGTAACAAATGGAGGGCCATCATAGAAGACGTAAGCATTCTTTTCATCCCTCTGTTCTACCGATTTCTCAAAAATCTTATTCTTCTTCCAGAATTCTAAAATTTTCTGCTCTATATCGAAGTAGATAGACTTAAAATTGAGTTCGGAGAAGACAGGGCGAGAACCACTATAGTCCTTTTGTATTTGTGCTCTAGTCTTTGCCTTCTTTTTGGGCATTTCAGTATTACTAGCCATTTTATCCTTTATAAAAACTTAAATAAGCCTTGTATGTTGAATATACATCAGCTTTTGAGACTACCTCTAGTGGGGCGTGCATAGATAGTACGCCCGTCCCAAAATCTATTGTCCTAATCCCGAGCTGCGCAATATACATTGCAATCGTGCCGCCACCTCCTACATCTATTCTTCCTAAAGTGCCGGTTTGCCAAACTACTTTAGCCTTATCAAACAGGTTCATTACGTAGGCCATATACTGTATATCTGCATCGTTTGTGTTGTACTTACCCCCACTTCCTGTGTATTTTACTAAAATACCACCATGTCCTATTTCCGCGGTATTACTTGTGTCCGTAACTTCAGGATGTAGAGGTTCTAATAACACATCAACGTCAGAAGACAACGCTTTTGATTTAAAAAGTGCCTTCTTTACATCGAATGTTGAATAACCTAGCTTCTCTCCTACTAATTCAAATGCATAAGTTAGCAAATTACTCTTTGCTCCTGTCACACCTGTACTACCTATCTCTTCTTTATCCACAAAAATTAAAGTAGGTATTCCATTATTAGCTTGAGTTAGCTTATCTGAGTTAGAGACCTCCAAAAATGCGATTAAAGAAGTATATGCACAAACTCTGTCGTCGTGACCGTAGGCTAAAATCATACTTTCGTCTAACCCTAAAGAACGAGGTTTATAAGCAGGTACAACTCTAATATCCGCGCTCAGTAGATCCTGCTCTACAACTCCGTACTTTTTGTTGAGTAATGTTAAAATGTTCTGCTTAACGGCATCTTTTATATCAGTTTTTTTACTAGATTTGGTCTCTCCTACTTTGGGGATCGTGCCGAATAATAGTTGTAGTTCTTCACCTTCTACCACTTCTTTAGCATTTTTCTCCATCTGTTTCCTTGCTAAGTGGGGGAGTAAGTCAGTAATTGTAAATACAGGATCGGAGTCGTCCTCACCTATAAGTATACTCTTTAAAGTGCCATCCTTTAGAGCGATCCTACCATGCAAGGCTAAAGGTATTGTTACCCATTGGTATTTTTTTATTCCTCCGTAATACTGTGTTTTTAAATAACAGATTCCCGAATTCTCTGCCAATGGTTTCATTTTTAGATCGAGACGAGGTGAATCTACATGTGAGGCAACAATAGTAAAACCGTTTTTAAGTGCTTTCTCTGTAATTACGAAAGCAAATAGAACCGAATCGGAGGCATGTTTATAATAAACCTTATCACCTATTTTTAGTTGTTTTATCCTTTCTAGCTCTTTAAAACCTTCCGCTTTTAACCTCTCCTCTGCATAACCTACTGTTTCGAACTCTGTTTTGCATTCATTTAGAAAGTTAATGTAATTATTACAGAATTTAAATGCATCCTTGCGTTCTTTTGAAGATGCAATTTCCCAAAAATTTTTTGTTTTATAATTTAGATCTGACATAGTAAAAATATTTATTAATTTAATTAACTTACCCTTCCCAATAGTTTTTGGGTGATAACCAAATAAATACAAAAAATCCCTCCAGCAGATAACTTACTTACACTGCGCCATTTGGCAGTAAATGTAATGTCAAATTATCTTTTGGAGGGACGTTTAAAACGTGGTACCACCCAGACCTTCGTAAAATTTAAAATACGGATTCCAAAGTTTTAAGCGATTTATTAACTAACCTTTGGAATACTGTATTAGAAACTTTACCTCATTATTATTAACTATTTACCTTTTGTGACGTGTGGTTAATCCGTTGGATTCTACTCTACTGTTTTTCAAACCAAAAAACTTACATACTTACAAAATCAGAAAGTCCTCTTAGTTTTCTTTAACAGTATTTCTTTCCAAAGCTCCCCGCTGATAACGGATTATAGCTTGTGTTTGATTATAGCACAAAAATTATGATAAAATAATCCCATGCTAACTTATACGCAAATTCGGAATAAATATTTAGAGTTCTTAAAATCTAAGGGGCATAGAGAGATTGTGAACAGCTCGCTTGTGCCAGAAGATGACTCTAGCCTGCTCTTTACAAACTCCGGGATGTTTCCTATCGCACCATTTTTAATGGGCGAGAAACATCCGTTAGGGAAGCGTTTGACCAACGTTCAACGATGCGTTAGAACAGACGATATAGAAGAAGTCGGTGACGCCTCGCACTGTACTGCATTTGAAATGATAGGGAACTGGTCGCTAAATGATTATTTTAAGAAAGATGCACTAATCATAACTTACGAATTCTTGGTTGAAATTCTCGGAATTCCTGCAAAACAACTTTACGGAACCGTTTTTGAGGGTAATGAGAACGCGCCAAAAGATGAATCAAGCATAGAGATTCTAAAAGAAATCTTCGCTAAATACGGTATTAAAGCAGGTGTTGGTAAAGGTGAGAGGATTCAACTTTATGGGGCAAATAAGAACTGGTGGGGACTTTCGGGGGGAGGGCCATGCGGTCCAACTTCGGAAGTTTTTATAGATACAGGAAAAGAATATTGTGGTGATAGCTGCCATGTGAATTGTGATTGCGGTAAGTATGTGGAGTTGGGTAATAACGTATTTATGCAATTTTTACTAAAGAACGGTGAATACAAACCTCTCGGAATGGAGAATGTTGATTTTGGAGGTGGATTAGAACGTATAGCAGCTGTTGTACAGGGTAAAACCAGTATTTATGAGATAGACATCATGTTACCAATTTTTAACGTTGTAGCAAGTTTAACAGAACGTAGCCGCAATAACAAGTTTTCAAACTCAAATTCAAATGAACAGCTTAAATCTCAGCGAATTATTACGGATCATATAAAATCGGCTACTTGGCTGATAATGGATGGAGTTATACCAGGCAATAATCAGCAGAATTATATTTTACGTCGTCTTTTGCGTAGAAGTATCAGACACGGCAGAAAACTTGGAATAGAAGGAAATTTCTTGGTTGATGTTGCCAAAGTGGCTATTGAGCAGTACAAAGAGATCTACCCTGAACTCGAAAAGAGAAGCGCCGAAATTTTTGCCACAATTGAAAAAGAGGAACGCGTATTTAATCAGACGCTTAAATCGGGGGAGAGAGAGTTTGAAAAGCTACTGAGCAAGAACGGTTCAATCTCTGGGGCGGATGCGTTCAAACTTTATGAATCTTACGGATTCCCAATCGAACTTACACTTGAAATGGCAAAAGAAAAGAATCTAGATATTAGCTTAAAAGAGTTTGAGAGAGCGAAACGGGAACATATTGAGAAATCTAGAACAGCGTCTAAAGGTTTATTTAAAGGCGGTCTGACGGATACTTCTGAGCAAACTATAAAACTTCATACCGCCACCCATCTTCTACTTAAAGCACTAAAAATTGTACTTGGAGACCACATTTATCAGAAGGGATCAAACATTACCGTAGATAGACTTAGATTAGACTTTCCCCATAAGGAGAAAATTACAGACGAACAACTAATACGAATTGAAGAGATCGTGAACGAGCAGATTAAAAAAGCTCTTCCTGTGACGTTTAAAGAGTACAGCAGAAAAGATGCTTTAAAACTAGTCAAAGATGCAACCTTTAAGGACAGGTACGGTGATGTTGTAAAAGTCTATATTATTGGAGATGAGAGCAACCCTTTCTCCGTCGAGATTTGCAGGGGACCACACGTAAAAAATACAGAAGAGCTAGGAGAATTCAAAATAATAAAAGAAGAGAGCGTTGGAAGTGGAATAAGAAGGATTAAAGCGAAAGTGAGCTAAATTGATATTTAGAACAGGTTAAATAAAGTGGTACAATTACTTGAAATAGAAACATTAATTAAGTTGTTATTATATAGATATGTTCAAAGCAGTTCTATTCGATTTAGATGATACACTTACAAAATCGAGCAAAATTTACAACAAATCATTACGGTTTGCTGCTGATTTTGTTGCCGATAAGTATAATCTAGACAGAGAAGAGTTTTTTAAAACAGTTCTAGAAAAACATTTTGTAGTAGCAAAGAATTTTCCATCTGTTCACACAAGACACAGTAGAATTTTAGTCTTTAGAATGGCTCTTGACAGCATTAACAAACCTTACGATCTAGCGTTGTTGCCCGACATAGAGGATTTATACTGGGATTACTTTATAAAGCACTTGGAACTTTATGATGGTGTTTTAGAAACCTTAGAGGAATTAAAGAAACGGAAAATTAAAACAGCAATTGTTTCTGACGGGGATCTCTCATTAAGGATAAAGAAAGCTAAGGCATCTGGGGTTCTGCCTTATATGGATGAGCTTGTGGCATCCGAAGAAGTTATTTTTGAGAAGCCGTTTAGTGCAATTTTTACCCTTGCGTTAACCCGGTTAAAGGTTAAACCTCAAGAGAGCTTGATGGTAGGGAATAATTACAAGAACGATATTAGAGGTGCCCAGCTAGTCGGCATAAAGACCTGTATTTTTGCACCGAAAGAAGACGCCAACGTAGAAGGCCAAGATGGAACAATCAAAGAAGATTTTAGAATCGAGAAGTTTGGAGATTTGCTAAAGTTAATATAAAAATGTTTTAAAAACTAGGGATTATCTTAAAATAGATCCATTAAAACAAAGACTTGAAATAGAGGACGAATTTGAAAAGTTAAGACCATTTGTTGGGGATAAATCAGAGATAATAGAAGTTACGAGTCATGAACAGATAGACAGCCAAATAAAAAATAAAAATTGCATACTTTTAGGGCTTTAGGCTTTTGGTGTGTTCCTTCAGCGACCAGTTCTAAAATGAGAATCTTTATCTTTTAACTGTTCAGGCAGTAGTGTTATAATTGAGCCTATGCAGAAAAAGAATCGACATTTAGAGAATTCTCTTATGGAGCTACAGAATGGCGTTTAGCCTTGCTCCTAAACAGTTTATGTATAAGCTATTCTCTTCGCTATATTGGGCCTTCGCATCTACACTGAAGTCATTTATTTACTATAAATTTTTTGATGGGGTCATTGCTTTTGTAAGTAGCGGAGCTAAAAATCTAGCTGAAATTAGTAACTACAGAACGTTTCTATCGTTAATTATTCTTCGGTTCTCAATAATGTTGGTGGAAATATTTATACGAAGATATGATTTTCTAGTAGATAAATATATACGTAATAAAACTGCCAAAGATTTTGAAAGACTGTTGGACATACAAGTTGCCTCTGTGGATATGGCTATGCAAGAGAATAACGATTTTCAAAATGATGTAGACAAAGCCTACAGATCGATTTACATTATCTTCGAATTCTTCAATATCTCCATGTTGTTAATAACTGAGTTTTTTAGCTTTGTAATATCGTTTATAATCTGTTTGAATATCTCTTGGATTATATCTATTGTGGGAATGCTCTTTGCAACTCCACGTATTCTTGCAACATTATGGTTTATTAGAGAGATTTACGGCTACTACGATAAGAATACAGAGAAGTTTAGGCGTACTCACAGGCTAGAAAAGGCGATTACATATAAGGAGTGCATAGAGGAGAATAAGATAACTAAGGCAGATAATTACTTTATATCAGTATCAAAATCCTTAAGAAATGAGTTATTAAATGATCAGTTTAGAATATTAAATAAGGAGTTTTGGGCATTATCTGGGGCAGAGTTGATTAGGATTGTTAATAATATTATTGTCTTTTTGTTTTCGCTCAATCAGTTAATTACAGGTAAAGTTACGATAGGGGGATTCACCTTTATAAGTGGTAAATTAGGGGATGTTTCCTACGATTTTGACTCTTTTATAGAACGAGTTAACGAGTACTACGAGAACCTAAAGTATATAGAGGATGTCAAAAAAATCTTTGATACTAAGCAGATTATTAAAGATGGACATTTAGCGTTAGATAGTACAAAACCGTTTAAAATAGAGTTTAAAAACGTGTGGTTTAAGTATCCTAAAACCAAGAAGTACGTCTTAAAAGGCATAAATATGGTTATAAATCCTTACGATGAAATAGCTATTGTTGGTAATAACGGTGAGGGGAAAACTACACTAATAAAGTTAATCTTACGTTTTTACGATGTTACAAAAGGTGAGATCTTGATTAACGACAAGAACATAAAAGAGTATAAATTGTCCGATTATTACAAATGTATAGGCTCGCTCATGCAGGATTACAATATATTTTCGGATCTTAGCCCCAAAAAGAGAATATTTGGATTGGCGACATTACAAAACCTATGGATGACAAAATCATAGAAGCTTCGCGGAATGCAGATTCTCACAACTTTATTACAGAGCTAGAGAACGGTTACGATCAAATTCTTTCACGAGAATTCAAAGGTGGTATTAATCTTTCGGTTGGGCAGAGGCAACGTTTAGCAATTGCAAAAGTGTTCTTTAGAAACGCTCCCGTACTGATTCTAGATGAACCCACCTCCTCCATTGATGCCGAAGCGGAGTATAAGATTTTCCAGAAGCTTTACGAATTTTTTGAAGATAAAAGCATAATCATTATTTCACATAGATTCTCTACAGTAAGAAATGCTAAGCGTATCTATGTTTTAGAGAAAGGGCAAATCGTAGAAGAAGGCACCCATGAGGAATTACTGAAGCTAAACGGAATTTACAGTGAACGATTTAAGAAGCAAGCAGAAGGATATAAATATAATTATTCACTTCTTGGGTCGGACAATTAACTGGGTTTGCCAGAACAACTTTGTTAACACAATTTTGCTTCAACAACCCGCTCGACGGAAGGGCACTAACTATCCCCTCTAGCTCACCTTCTTCTGCATTAATATCCAATAATAAAGCTGATCTCAACGGATACCCCAAGTCTTCTCTCTTTCTAAATAACAATTCAGCATATTCGCAGGATCAGTCCAAAAAGTCAACTCATGTTCAGCCATTTTTGCGGTAAATGAATAACATAATCTGCCCCCCTCCATACGGTGCTCTTCTGCCGCCAGTTAGTAGGAACATAAATCTTTCCCCTGCAATTCCAGCACACCTAGCTGATTCTGTAACTACTTTAGGTATCCAATCCATGCCGCCCGTAAAAATTACTGATCGACAACTTACTCCACTTCCTTCTAAAATATCTATAACACTGTCCTCTTCTCTGATTGCATGTCCAAAATTAATAAATACTGCGATTTTTCCAGCTTCTGACCCTGCAACTTCCTTTATTTTCGTAGCGAGAAACTCCTTTCTCTCTTGAACAGAGCTCTTTTCTATTCCTCCGTAATTTTTAGGATCGTCAATTGGCACGATCTTGATACCTTCCCTTTGAAGAGCCTCGAGCATTGGTATCAATTGTTCTTTATTCCTTGAGCCAAAATTGATTCTAGACACCCGACTAAAATCCCCAGAACTTATTTGTCGGAATAATTCTTCTTGGCTAGAATCCGCTTCAAGCAAAAGCGCTGATATTCCTGCATCTCTTAATGCCTTAGCTTGAGTTTGTAACTCAAATTGAATAGATAAGTTAATGGGAGTATCCCCGAGAAATATTACACTAGATTCACCAAACAAAGTTTCATAGTTTACGGGTTGTTTAGCAGTAAGCAAATACTGCCCTACCTCGTCGAAACTTTTTTCCCATGGGAAAGAAATCGCTGTTTCAGCCATTCTTAGAAGACGCTCCTTCCCCCAGTCCAGTCGAAACCTTCTCCTCACTTATGGTGGGGTACTTTTGGCATTTACCCGTGTGTTTCTCCTCTAGATTATAATTTCTCTTAACGTTTTTTAACAAAGAAAATTTTTTATATTTTATATATTGTGGTAAAGAAAGTACGGCGGGTCGGTAAAAATCATATCAAAAGTGTTATCCTTGATTTTTTCATCACCTTCAAGCAATCACCAACAATAATTTTGTTGATATTTCGTTTAACTCGCTTGCCATAGAATACGATTATGTTTTGGAATTAATTTCCTGTCGTTACTACCACGATATTAAATTATCAAACTTTTGACAAGCAAATTTTGGCGAGTTTTTTAACTTTTTCCCTTTCCCCGTGCTTGGGGGGAGGGGAAGGGAGAGGCAAGGAAAAAATCGGAAGCCCGTAGAAAAAATTTCGCCAATCCAAGCAAGGGCGAGGTAACAACCCTCAAAAACGCTGAAATTATAAATTGGCGGAGAGGGAGGGATTCGAACCCTCGGTCCACCAAGGTGGACGACGCGTTAGCAGTGCGTTCCTTTCGACCACTCAGGCACCTCTCCAGCTCTCAAGCTGTAAAAATATACTCTCTATCTGCTTATTATACCATAGGTGGTGCAAAGGGAGAGTTTTGAATACGACTCAGTTGGTCAAAAGGATCATTAATTGTGAAAAACTTAGAACAATCCTCCCAAAAATAGCGGAGAAATCAGCAAAAACGCTAAAAGCAAACTGCTCGAACAATTAATGGGAGGCCCACTCTATTTGTTAGAAGTAAGCCCCCCTTGTAGAACCTAAGAAAAATCCTTCTCTACTTCCCCACTACTTCGCCTTCTTCCGCATCTTTTGCCTTTTCACTGTCTTTAGTTTGAGGCTGAGTTTGAGCCTGTTCGTACACTTTTGTACCTATATCCTGCATAACTTTGAGTAGCTCTTCGGTTTTCTCTTTTAACTTCTCTTTTTCCTCCTGTTTGTTCTGAGTTAATAGCTCACGAACCTCTTTTATAAGTTCTTCCGCCTTCTTCTTTTTTTCCGCATCTACTTTATCTTTGAGATCGTCTAGCGTCTTCTCCGCCATGAATGTTGTAGAGTCGGCCTTATTCTTAATCTCGGCAAACTCTTTCTTCTTCTTATCCTCTTCGGCGTATTTCTTAGATTCCTCAACTAGTTTTTCTACTTCTTCGTCCGAAAGACTCGTAGAAGCGGTAATTGTAACTTTTTGCTCTTTACCTGTTGCAGTATCCCTTGCACTAACATTTAGAATACCGTTAGCATCGATCTTATAAGTTACCTCTATTTTTGGTACCCCTCTAGGTGCCGGTGGGATTCCCTCAAGCACAAATCGAGCAAGGGTCTTATTATCAGATGCCATTGGTCGCTCTCCTTGTAGAATGTGAACTTCCACAGCGGTCTGGTTATCTGCAGCAGTCGTAAACGTCTCTTTCTTTTCGGTTGGAATTGTTGTATTACGAGGAATAAGTACTGTCATTACATTGCCCTGGGTTTCCACTCCAAGCGAAAGCGGAGTTACATCCAAGAGTGTTATATCGGTAACTTCACCCTTCAAAACACCTGCTTGGACAGCAGCCCCTAATGATACAACTTCGTCTGGATTTAGATCTTGTCTGCCTTCCTTCCCAAAGATTTCTTTGACTTTCTGTCTAATAATTGGCATTCTACTCATACCACCAACCAAGAGTACCTCGGTTATATCTTCGGGTTTAACTTTTGCATCCTTCATTGCTTTTTCGCAAGGCTCTACAACCCTGTCTACCAGATCTGCTGTTAACTTTTCTAATTCGGAGCGGGTTATCTTACGTTGGAAGTGCTTAGGTCCTTCTTTTGTGGCGGTTATATAAGGGATATTGACTTCTGTCTCTTGCGATTGTGAAAGCTCTATCTTAGCCTTTTCAGCGGCTTCCTTTAATCTTTGCATTGCAGCGTTATCTTGGGTTAGGTCTATACCCTCTTTGTCCTTAAACTCTTTTACAAAGGTCTCTAAGATTCTGTGGTCCCAATCTTCGCCACCCAGCATTGTATCTCCGTTTGTGGAGAGTACCTCAAAAACACCATCACCTACATCTAAAATTGAAATATCGAACGTTCCACCACCCAGGTCGAACACCGCAAATGTACCCTCCTTCTTTTTATCCATTCCGTATGCCAGTGCCGCAGCTGTGGGTTCGTTTAAAATTCGCAAAACATTTAGGCCGGCAATTTTACCAGCGTCTTTGGTGGCTTGTCTCTGAGAATCATCAAAATAAGCGGGCACTGTTATTACTGCCTCTGTAACCTCTTCACCAAAATACTGAGAACAATCGTCCTTTATTTTCTGCAACACCATTGCCGAGATTTCTTGAGGTTGGTACCACTTATCATCCATCTTTACCTCCACGCCACCACTCTTGGATTCACGAATTTCGAATGAGAACAGACTCTTACTCTTCTGCACGCTTTCGTCATCCCATCGTCTACCAATTAAACGCTTGATCGCATAGAGAGTATTCTTTGGATTAAGAGCGGCTTGATTCTTCGCGGGCATGCCAACTAGTCTCTCACCATCGGATGTTACTGCCACAATTGATGGGGTCAAGTTAGATCCTTGCTGATTGGGGATAATCTTTGGATTACCACCGCTCATAAACGAAGCAGCGGAGTTGGTTGTTCCTAAATCTATACCTATAACTTGTGCCATGATTTTTTTAAATTAAATTAAATATTTTTACTATTAGACTTTTTCCGATTTAATCGTTATAAAATTCTCATATTTTAAATTTCATATAACTGAGATTGTTTAACTTGCAGGAGCAGTATCAAATTTATACACGAACACCTTTGCAGGGGCAATTACGTACTCTATTGTTCCGTAGCCAGGTTCTGCAACCTGCGCAATTTTATTCTCTAACTCTTTCTTATTTGTTTTAATAAAGCCTAGCACCTGAGCTTTATTTGAATCTAAAGCGTCACCTTCTTTAAACGTAATCTCTACTATTCCATGCTTAGACAGAATTCCCCTATACTTCTCCATAATTAAGAAGATTCCCTTTATATCTGGCGAGTTCTTAATATCGTCTGCCAAATGCGAGAGCCCTAAGAATAAATCCGAGAATAACTCTATCAAATCCTTAAAGACTTCTTTCTTCGCAATAAAGATATTCATAGCGCGCTCGCGATCAAGATCTCTGGCTAAATTCTGATAATCTGCCAAAGCGTGAAGCATCTTGTTTTTGGTGTCTTCCAACTCTGCTCTTAACTGCTCAATCTCTGATTTGTACCGTTTAATTTGTTCTTCTAACCCTGCCTTTATTTTGTCTATTTCGGACTTAGCTTGAGCATCGGACACAGAAGAAGTCTGAACAGGGTTAGTAGCCGAGTTTGTCGCGACATTACTGTTAGAAGAAGCCTCCCGAACCTCTTGATTATTCTGCGCACCAACCCTTTTAGTTTTCTTATTCGAACTATTAACGCTTTTAACTTGGTCATTAGCCTGTTTCATGTTAGCAGTGTCATATTATGTCTGCTAATAGTATAGAATATAAAAAAGGAGTTGTCAAGAGTATGTTCTGGATGTACACATGTAGCAAAAAAGTGTGAGGTAAAATTTGTATAATTCATAATAATAACATATATTTTTGACAGGGGGTTTTATTTAAATGATGATAATTTGCCATTTTTTAAAAACATAGGCAATCCCTTTGTCGTCATTTTTGATATACTTTGCATAAGCGAGGCAATTAAAAATTTAAATATTTACGCAATTGCCGGAGCAGTTTGTGGACTCTGTGTAGTCAAAGTGTTTCTCATCTCTTTTACATATTTGACAATACTATTTAACAAAGGCCCAAAATTAGTTGCTCCATCTTTAATCGTATCCGCAGTATTTCTTAGCTTCAACTCAATATAAGCAATCATTATGGGATTAAGTACCTCACTAGCACCTGGCACAGCAACGTTAGCAGCTCCTGCTATTATATGATGACGTGGTTGCACAAGCTTCTCTCCTGTGATCTTTTCGTATGCCAGAGCAATTGCCTTAGCGGAAACTGCATCTGACAAGGCTTCAAAAGTACTTCCCACAAAAGGTACTAAAGAAGCTGGAATTGCCACATCTACTCCAGCCGCAATTATTGCTGCAAGACCAGCTAAAAACTCTTTTACCGCACGTTTTAAGACAGGAGGAGTTTTTGGGTTATTATAGACTCTATCTAACATTTCACCTCCTGCGCTCGTAAATAATCCAGCAACTTCTTCACCTTTTGCTTCTAATTCGGTTTTAATAGCTTTTACTAGAGGAATATGCATAGGTTGATCTGGAGTTTCTATTCCTTTCAATATACCCAATCTGATTAAATATTTCCTTACCTCTTCAACAATGATCATATCAGTAGGTGAAACATTCCTCGCCCTGTCTAGCCAACTTTCAAATCTATTTTTAACTCTCCTAAGGCACAGCAAACACCATTGCTGTGCTGCATCAGAATCTGGGTAGTGTAAACACTCTTGAACTATTTTATTTAATCGCCCCACTCCTGCATTAGGCCGAGGTTTTTCCCTCCCTACCGTTGATTCTGGTGATGGCGGTAATTTCTCTGGATTAGCTAGCCTCTGTTCACCTTGTGGCACTCGTCCAATAAATCCTACTTCCCCAAAACCTCTTCTCATAAATTTATGTATTTATAATTTAAATATACATTTTTACATCAACAGCAACTGCCCTACTTCTGGTTAGCAGTACTGGATTAATATCTATACTTTTTATTTCTGGATAGCTCAGAATTATATCCTGGATTTTGGCTAGCGTTAGAAGCAACTCCCTAATTGCTAGCGGTTCCTCGCCCCTAAACCCTTTGATAATTTTCCATATCTTAGTTGTCTCTAGAGCCTTTAGGAGCTCTGTCAGCGAAGCCGGAACAAGAACCGTCGCTATATCTTTGTAAACTTCGGTGTAAATTCCACCATGTCCAAGCGCTAGAATATGCCCAAAACCCTGCTTAGTCTCGTACACATCGATATCACCGTCGCGATTGGCTCCAATAAAGAATTGTTGCTTCGATTCAATGAACTCCTGCACAAGAATCCTTGGATTATCTCTGTTTAAAACTTTAGCAAGATTCCCAGAAAGCTCTCTGTATCTTTTCTTTAGCTCAGCCCGATCTTTTATATTTAGAAATACTGCTTTAAGTTCGGTTTTGTGGGGAAGATCTTCGGAGAGGGCTTTTATTGCTAGTGGGTAAAGCTTATCGGCAAAATCTAATGCGTCCGCTAAGTTATTTACGACTCTCTGCTTAGGTACGTCTACCTTATGCTCCGCAAGAATGCTATGTACAAGCTCCTCAGGGATAGGGGTACTTCCCTTGTTCATATGTACGAATGCTTGCATCTCGCTTGAATTCTCTCGTGATTTATTAGAAGACTCTGCGATCTCATCTTTATTAGCGAGTGATCTCTCGTATTTACGGAGATTAACAAGTACTTGTACGGACTCCTCTATCTCTATAAACGAAGGAATCCTGTTTTCGTAGAACAATTTGAACGCTGAATCTAAATGATGTTCGCCGAGAAAACACGGCAGAATTGGTTTTTCGCTAACAATAGCTCTCTGTATAATAGCCTTAGCAGTCTCTTCTATCTGGGTTACCTTCTGCGGAGTTAGAAGAACAAGAACAGCGTCTACGTTCTCATCTTTCTCTAGCAAATCTAGAGATATTTTATATCTGTCTGCAAGAGAGTCCCCTATAACGTCTACAGGATTATGCGTATTTGCGGTTGTAGGGAGATTAGCCTTTAGCTCTTCGACAGTAGATTTACTAAGTTTAGCAAGTTTGAAGGTGTTACGTACAATCGAATCTGTAGCAATAATTCCTGGTCCTCCCGCGTTTGTTAAAATTGCAATATTTTCGATACTCTCAAAATTCTTAACAAAGCTAAAGAAATTTAGTGTATTAAACAGCTCTTTAATTGAATTCACCTTTATAACTCCGGCCTTGCTACAAGCAGACTCGATTATCTCCTTAGACCCAGCCAAAGAACCTGTATGCGACGCAATTGCTTCTTTAGCCTCGTTGGACTCACCAGGTTTAAGTAGAATTATAGGTTTTGTAGATTTTTTTGCGATTTCGACGAATTTAATTCCGTTCTTGATCTCTTCTAAGTACATACCTATCACTTTTACTCTCTCGTCCGCAATAAAATTCTCCAGCAGATCGATCTCGTTGATATCGCTCTTGTTTCCTATCGAAACTAGATGTGAGAATCCTAAATTTTTGGGAATAGACATATCCAGAAGTGCGGTACAGAAAGCACCAGATTGTGAGAGGAACGCCACATTCCCGGCAATAGGTGTGGAGCTAGCAAACGAAAGATTAAGCTTTGCCGATGACGAAAAGTAGCCTAAGCAGTTCGGTCCAACAATGCTAAGGCCTCCAGTTTGAGCAATTCTAAGTATATCTTTCTCTAGTTCTCTGCCTTCTTCACCAACTTCACTAAACCCCGCGGTTATAATTACTGCATTCTTTACCCTATTTTCTGCGGCTTCTTTAATAATCTCTTTTACGAACTCTTTGGGGATAGCAATGCATACGACATCAATATTCTCTTCTATTGAAGATAGATTTTTATAACACTTTAAACCGTATAGCTCTTCGTACTTAGGATTAATTGGATAGATATTCCCGCTAAAACCAGAGTTTATTACATTTAATAGCAAGGTTGAGCCAATCTTGGTAGGATCCGAAGATGCTCCCACAATAGCAATACTTTTAGGGTTAAAAAGTGAGTCTAAGTTTTTCATATAAAAAGTATAGCATAAGCTGGCGTAATCAACCTGTGCTATACTTTCACAGTATCAGATTGAATGTCAATTTTATAATGAAATTATCTACTAAGGTTATTAATAAATGAGTCGCCAATAAATAATTTTTCTAATCTATTATCATTTTCGTCTGTTTCAGATATCGTGTTTAGCGGATCAATATTTGAAATAACCTTATGTTCAAAACTACATTTCTTATCTCCAATTAATTCACATTTTATATTCTTTGTCCATTTACATTTTCCAGGCTTAATAGTTTGAGAAATGTTTGTAGAATAGGTCTTTTTGGTTAAATCACTATGTATACTTATAGTAAACTTCTCAGAAACTTTGTTTTTCCCTAAATTACAATATTGAATCTTATAATTCTGATTGTCTCTTTCGATATCTTTTATAATTAGATTCGGTTTCCCAGCGTTATCCTGGTTAAAGATAAACCAATTATTCCCAGATAACCATAGCTTATAATGTAAGTCCGCATGTAACCCGTTATATTGCATAGTAATAGATGATGAGTTAGAATTTATTATATCCGGGAATTCATTGTATGCGTAATTTTTGCTGTATTGTCCCCAACAAACATAGTATAAATCTCCTTCTGGATTAATACCTGGATAATCGGAATCGAATTGGATTACATAATCGGTGAAGATATTTTTTGAGTGAGGCTGTTTAACATATACTCCATTAGATGATTGTATGTAAGTATAAGTATGCTCAGTATTGTTAGCCTGCCTGACTCTTAGATCGTACTTTATTATATCAGTTGGGTGTGCATAAGGTTCGTTATAGTACATGTCAAAGTAGAAGAATGCTAACTTTTGACCCGAATCTTCAACGATTAGATTTTTAAAAGGTAATTTGGTCATATCGTCAATCGTTCCTACTCTGCCATCTCTAAAATAGTATTTAAAGTAAATAGGCTTTGTGTTTTTGCCAGTCAGAAAAAGAACATGTTCGTCTTCGACAATAATTAAAGGAATTTTATTCTCTGAATTCGAACCAGGATATTCCAGCGTTGGTGAATTCCAGTTTACAGTATTACTCTCTGGGTTAGAAAAATTAACGGGATCCCATGTAAGCCATTGTGGAGTTCTTCCATCTGTATATCTTGTTAAAACTTCAACGACTCCCGTTTTATTATACGGAACTTGAATAGTAATTAAATTTGATGGTTCGTCGTAATTGTCTTTTCGGAATTTGTCTGTACCACCATTTACAGATACCCTTACAGAGAGAATAAGGGCATTTGATGGTGCAGATATAACTAGATTTGTAAATTTATAATTATTAGTAGCAGAATTTACACTATTTTTAACTGTGAATACCGTAAATAAAATAATAGCTATAATCAAAGCTATGAAAATTTTTATGTGCTTCATAATGTATACAACTGGAAAAGCTAAGAAATGTAACAAGCTACGATTCCGTTTCTACAATTATTGCCATCGCAGGACACATCTCTGCCACTTCCTTGATTCTGTTATATAGCTCATCTTCAACCTCTATCCCCTCTATATACTCGACCTTAGGTTTATAGTTACCATCTACATACTCAAATACTTCCGGTAGAGTAGCAAAACAGTTCCCACAAAGGATACAGTCGGAGGTGATGCTAACTTTGATCTTTTTCATTTCCTAATTTTGATAATAAGTTAACTAAAGTCTAGGTTATTTTATCATGAAACTCTACATCTGTTACATGTTACATTTGAGATTCGCGTGAAGAGAGTTAACACATTCTGTGTGTGTTCTCCGCACTCTTGTTCCTTCTTCAATAATACTCTTTTGGCTCTTGATGAGCTGTATACAAAGATTCAGCGTGCCTTATTATATCTATAATTACAGAAGCTACAATCAAGGCTCCTGTCCCGCTAACCATCAATTCTGGGAGATTTAACGCTTTTAATATTACGGAAGGTAAAACACTGAGTAATGCGAGTAGCACTGCCCCAAAGAATACGGTTTTTAAAACAACCTGATACAGATGTTTTTCTGTCTCTTTACCAGGTCTAATCCCTTCTACAAAAGAACCACTCTTTGCCAAATTATCTGCAATTTCCTTAGGTTTAAACACCAAGAAGGCTGAGAAATAGGCAAAAAACAGAATTACTAAGAAGAGCCCAGTATTATAAAACCAATCATTATGAAAGATGGGCAAAACCTTTGTAGACAAACTTGCCAACCATTTAATTCTATCTTGCCCCTTCATAAAGGAGAAGAAAAGCCTAGGTAAATCTAGTATCGAAATTGCAAATATTACGGGCATTACACCCGCAGGATTAATCTGAACAGGTATATGATTATCACCACCAATGAACCCTGTAGAACGAACACGCCTTGCGCTTACAAGCTGAATCTTACGAATGGCCAATGAGAGTACAACCGCAAGCACAAAGATTAAAAGTAGCATAAATACCATTACACCTTGCTTCCATAATGCTCCCACAGAAGAGAAATCTTTCCTTAAGTTAGCTGGAATATTAACTAAGATGCCTGCAATAATGATTATTGAATTACCTCCGCCTAAACCAAACTGCGAAACTATATCACCCAGCCACATTGTAATCATTGCGCCGAAAACGAGCATAGCAATAATAGATACCACCTCTATTCTTGTAGAAGGAACAACAACAAAGTTTCTGCTCAATAAAGTGTATATTACCAAAGACTGGAAAATAGCGAGTGGAAAACTGAGCAGTCGTGTATAACCCGAAAGAATTTTACGTTCAATGGGGCCACCTTCTTGTAACTCTTTGATTTGTGGAACAATTACTGCCAACAGTTGTAGAATATAAGAAGCATTGATGTATGGACCCAATCCTATGCTAAGAATACTAATCTGTTCAAGCATTCCACCGGAGACATTACTCAGAACTTGTAGGCTTGGTGCCTGTTCAAACAGTTGCTTTAAAGCTTCTCGAGGAATCCCTGGAATAGGGAATGAACCCAGGAATCTGTAAAAGAAAAGAATAAGCAACGTTAATAAGAATTTATTTTTAAATTCTGGAATTGCGAACAATTTTTTAAGTTTTAACTTCATTGCAGTATTGTACAAATAGTTTTCTGGTAGAAAAACTTGTCAACCCTAGTAGATCACTTTTCCACCAACCCTTTCTAAACTAGCTTTAGCACCCTTTGTAAGTGCCAAACCTTTAACATTAAATTTCTTTTTTAATTCTACGTTTCCAATAATTTTTACCCTGTCTAATTGACTTATTTTAATACCCAAACTTTTTAATTTCGGCAAGTCTACGGTCTCATCCGCATTAATATGTTTCTCTAACCAATCTATTCTAACTTCTACGGTCGTGTGAATTGGAGCATTTCCTTTACCTTTGTACTTAGGGATCTTCCTGTGTAAAGGAACGTTACCTCCAGCCAAATCTTGTGCTATATCAGCTCTAGCAGACTGACCTTTCTGACCTCGTCCACAGTTATGACCGACACCACTCCCATAACCCCTCCCTAATCGCTTCGTTCTTTTGACTAGTTTTTCTCTTTTTTCGTACATGTTTTTATCTATTTTTTTAGTTTATTAAATAGCGTGAATGCACAATAAGCGTTTACAGTAGGATTATTACTGCCAATACTCTTACCTACAATATTCTCTACTCCTGCAAGCTCTAAAAGTTTTCGTAATGAACCCCCTGCTACAACACCAGTTCCAACACGTGCAGGTTTCATTATAATACGGGCAGCCTTATACTTACCCTCTACTCTGAATGGAATGGACTTTGTATCCTCTCTAATATTCAACGTAATAATGTTTCGTTCCGCTTTTTTCGTCGCTTTCTGTACAGCTTCATGAACGTCTACACCATTGGCCTTCGCCAACCCAACCCTCCCTTTACGATCGCCAACAGCAACAAGTACGCTAAATGTCAATCTTTTAGCACCACCCGTAACTTTGGCGACTCTCCTTAATGAGATTACCTCCGATGCGTACTTCTGTTCTTTTTTGTCGTCATTATAATTAGCCATTTTATTGTTTAAAATTTTATTCCATTTTCTCTTAAACTATCAGCAAAATTCTTAACTTTACCGTGATAGGCATAACCCGAGCGATCAAAAACAACTTCTATAATCTTTTTCCTCTTTAAATCTTCGGCAAACAATCTGCCCAATTCTTTCACATCTTTAACCTTAGCAGTACGAGTATTTATAGATGCCAAAATATTCCCTGTCTTATACTCAATTACCTGTGCATAAAAGTATTTGTTACTCTTAAAGACTGCAATTCGTGGTCTTTTGGTGACTAACTTAATTCTACCTCTAATTCTTAGTTTTTTAGTTGTTATATCCATTCTTTACCTAGTTAATAAATTACTTCTTCTCGCCTGCTGTTTTAACTACTTTCTTCTTAACCACTTCGTTCACATATCTAATACCTTTACCCTTGTAAGGTTCGGGTGGTTTAATAGCTCTAATCGAACCTGCAAATGCGCCAACCTTCTGTTTATCAATTCCAGATACAATAATCGTTGTTTGATTAGGCATAGTAACTTTTATACTAGTGGGTATAGGAACTTCTATTGGAGAAACATGCCCAACGTAGAGGTTAAGTTTGTCATTTTTTAATTCTGCCCTGTACCCCACTCCACGCATCTCAAGCTGTTTCTCGAATCCTTCTGTAACACCAACAATAATCCCATCTATCAGAGAACGGATCGTTCCATGTATCATTTTGAAAGGCTTAGCTTCAGAATTGCGTTTAACTGCAATATCGTTTCCGTTAATTTCTAATTCCAACTCTTTAGGTATAACCACTGAGAGTTCCCCTTTGGGACCTTTAACTGCAAATACTCTATTATTATAAGTGTACTGTACATTAGGAGGTATTCTTATAATTTTGTTCCCTATTCTAGACATATCTTACCAAATTTCACAAATAATTTCACCACCTAAATTCTGCTTCTTAGCAGAAGCATACGCCATGACTCCAGCTGTTGTACTTATTAAAGAAAGAGCTGTACCCGATCTTGAAGGTTTCAACTCTTTTGCCTTCATGTAAAGATGCCTCCCCGGTTTAGAGAAGAGTTTAACATTCGTAACCTTCGCTCTGCCTTTTGCATCATAAGCTAGTTCAACAGAGTATTCGTACTTACTTTCTGCAGACTCAGAGAAGTCCTTAATAAAGCCGTAATTTTTTAGGACTTTTAACATACCGAGTACATACTTGCTCTTGGGAACAGTAGTACTACTCTTGCCTACAATTGATGCATTCTTTATTCTTATGAGAGCATCTCCAATTTTAAAATTACTCATGTTCTTTACCAACTAGATTTACGTAGACCTGGAATTAAAGCTTTATGACCAAGCTCCCTCAGACAGATTCTGCATAGTCCGAAATAGCGAACATAACCCCTGCGGCGACCGCACCTGCTACACTGGTTATAAATTCTAGAATTGTACTTAGCTCTTCTTAAAAGTCGCTTGTACTTTTCTGCTTTTATTCGCTTTGTCATAATTATTCCTCTTTTTTAAATATAAACCCCATTTTATCCATTAATGCTCTATTCTGTTTAACATTCTTGCTATTAAAAGTTATCGCAACAGATAATCCCTTAATCTTTGTAACTCTAGAAGGATCAATCTCGGGAAAAACTAAGTGCTCAGTAATTCCCAATGTATAATTTCCATCTTTGTCAAACGCTCTGCTACTTATTCCTCTAAAATCTTTTACCCTAGGTAGAACAATGTTGATAAGCTCGTCAAGAAAGTACCACATTTTATCACCTCTCAGCGTAGATTTCAAGCCTATAACTTCACCTTTGCGTAAATTAAACTCTGAAATACTCTTCCTAGATACGGTTCTTGCAGGCTTTTGAGCAGTAATAAGTGCTAACTCTTTCTCGAAAATTTCTATTAAAGAATTATCTTTAGTAGCAGCTCCTAGCCCCATATTCACAGTGACTTTTGTTGGCTTACTTACAGCCAAATCGTTACTAAGAGAGAACTCCTTCTTTAGAGCTGGAACGATCTCCCTATAATATTTTTCCTTTAATGTTGTTATGTTCATCTATTCTGTTTTTACTTTATTTACTTTACCCTTCCCCTTAGTTTTATCAGTTTTTAAAGTTTCTACGTTCTTAACCCTCTTAAATTTATTAGATAGATCTATCAAGGCCCCGCACTTCTTGCAAACTCTACTCTTTTTACCATCTTTTGTTGCGTATCCCACGCGTGTTGGTTTATTACAGCTACTACAAACAAGCATAGCATTCGAAATATTAAAAGGCGCTTCCACTTCTACGATTGTACCTGTTTGATTCTGTCCAAGCATTCCTTTTTTGATAACTTTTTTTACAATATTTACACCCTCTACTAGTACCTTTTCTGCCGAAATGCTTTCTATCCTACCTATTTTACCTTTGTCATCCCCCGTAATCACAATTACCCTATCCCCTTTCTTTAACCTTCTCATAATACTTCCGGAGCTAAATATGTTATTTTATCAAAGCCGTATGCTTTAAGTTCTCTTGCGACAGGTCCAAAAATTCTCGTTCCTTTAGGATCTTTGCCCTCCTCGCCTATAATAACCACAGCGTTATCATCAAACCTTATATAAGAGCCATCCTCTCGCCTTGCTTCTTTCTTTACCCTAATGACAACAGCCCTATGAACTTCGTGTTTTTTGACATTACCGTCTGGTTTAGCTTTCTTTACGGCAACCTTAACTATACTTGCAAGTCTAATTTTCTTTAATTTTGTACCTCCATAAGTTCCGATTATCTGAGCGAGCAAAGCACCAGAATTATCAGATACAACCACGTTAGAACCAACCTTAAGCATCTTTCTTCTTCTCTAAAATTTTAAAGCTTTTTAATTTTGAGTACTTTCTGCACTCAATAATATTTACCCTACTACCAATCTCAAGTTCGTCCTCGGAATGCACTAGATAATTCTTGTGTACGGTGTATCTTTTCTGATACTTAGGATGTTTTCTAGATTTCGAGACCCTTACTTTATAAGTTTTCTCTCCGCTTTTACGCTCTACAATACCGCTCAATGTTAATCTACTCATTTTCTATTTAATTTCATTTTAGTTATTAACCTAGCAACAAGCTTCTTCTGCTTCCTAATCTTGCTTACATCCTTTAATTTACCAAGCACAAACTCTTTTTTTAAGTTATCGAGTTCTGCTTTTGCTTTCTTTATCTCCTTATACATTCTCTTTTGCGATAAATTTTAATCTAAGAGGCAGCTTATGCATAGCCCGCTTAAAAGCTTCTTCGGCAACCTCCCTCGTAACACCGCCAAGCTCAAATATAAACGCCCCCTTGCGAATAATAGCTGCGTAATGATCAACATCTCCCTTACCCTGGCCCATTCTTACCTCTGCGGGTTTGCGAGTTATAGGGCGATCTGTTATTACCCTTATCCATAACTTCCCCTTACGTTTCATATAGTTAGCTATTGCTTTACGAGCAGATTCAAGTTGTTTCTCCTCTATATAACCATTCTCTTTTGACATCAAGCCATAGTCTCCGAAATAAAGATTGTCCTCTTTGGGCTTAAATCCCTCTTTTGTTATCTTATGAGGTTTTCTGTATTTTAATCCTTGCGGTTGCATAACTTTGTATTATACCAAATTACTGTTTAAATGTCATATTTATCATTTTTATAAATCCACACTTTCACACTAAGAATACCTGCATTAATTGTGTGAGCCCTCGCGTAAGCATAATCAATGTCAGATCTAAAGCTATGAAGTCCCATTCTACCGAATTTTTTCTTGTATGAGTTGGCATACTCCCCTCCTGTAAGACGGCCTGCAATCCAAATCCGCATCCCTTTAACACCTGCCTTTTTAGCTTTGTCGATGGCCTTTTTTACAAGACTCTTTACAGAGCGCCTTGCTTCTATACCTGATGCAATTTCGTAAGCAGTAAACTCTGCAGAAAAAGCATCGTCTTTAATCCCATTAATTTTTAGATTAACATCTTTCCTCTTTAAGATTCTGCCTAGCTCTTTCTTAACTGATTCTATTAATGTGCCTTCTCTTCCTATTGCAACACCTGGCTTTACTACAGAAACAGAGATTTCTAAGTTAGACGGAGTCCTGTTGATAACAATCTGATCTATCCCCGCTGATTTAAAATTTCTCTCTAAAACTTCTCTTATTTTTAAGTCTTCGTGTAAGTTCGCTTTGTAATTACTCTTATTATCTTCAAACCATATAGAGTTCCAACCCTTAGAAACGCCTATTCTAAAACCAATTGGATTAATTTTATGCGACATATTTTAATTCAATATACAAATTAGATCTAAATCTTCGGTAAGGCTTTACTCTTCCTCTACCCTCAAAACGATAACGCCTCATAGGAGATTTTATACCCTCTGTTGCGTAGAATTTCTCAATATATAACTTCTCTTTATCTAGCTTAAAGTTGTTCTCAGCGTTAGCAATTGCAGATTGAAGGAGTTTGTAAGCAAAAGTAGCCCCTTTTTTACGGATCAACTTTAACTCTTCTAATGCCAATGTAGCTTTATGACCTCTAACAAGCTCTACGCTTCTAGAGAGTTTCTTTTCTGAGCTAGGTATTCCCGTTAATTTTGCGCTTATTATCATAATTTAGTTTGTTAATTTATTGCCTCTCATCTTCTTTTAAGAATCTACCGGAGAAGGCATAAACCTTAGAGATTTTACCTTTCTTGGCATGGCCTAAAAATTTACGTGTTCTAGCGAACTCTCCCAATCTATGGCCTACCATGTCTTCTACAACAAGAACTGTCTTAAAACGATTACCAACATGAACGTCAAATTTAAAGCCGACCATCTCTGGGAAGACAGTACAATCCCTCGCCCATGTTCTAATGACAACATTCGTATTACCAGAATTACGATATCTCAAAACTTTCTTATATAATTTCTCGTCTATATAAGGTCCTTTTTTTAGCGATCTAGACATGATTTACTATTTATATCTTGGCTTAATTATGAACTTAGTAGTTCGTTTATTCTTTCTTGTTCGTGTTCCAACTTTATGACCCCACTTATCTTTGGCTGGTCGTCCTGTTCCAACTCTCCCTTCTCCTCCACCGTGAGGATGGTCAGGAGCACCCATAACTACCCCCCTTACAGTTGGTCTAATGCCTTTCCTTCGTTTTGTTCCTGCTTTTCCCAAGTTCTCGTGCATATGCTCGTCGTTACTAAGGATCCCTATCGTTGCCAAACAATCACCATGAACTAATCTAACCTCACCAGATGGCAATTTTAGTTGACAGTATTTACCACTCATGCCTTGCACCTGAATCTTTGCGCCAGCGGCTCTCCCAAGCACACCTCCTCTATTGGGGTATAATTCTACGTTATTAACAAAAATCCCAGAAGGAATATACTTTAATAATGTGGCATTGCCAACTTCCAACGGGATCTCCTTTTTACTTGAAATAACAGCATCTCCAACCTTTAAGCCGTTAGGGCGAAGAATAAAGCGTTTCTCGCCGTCCAGGTACTGAAGCAAAGCAATATCTACTGTTCTATTTGGATCATACTCAATAGATATTACTTTGCCGACCAAATCGAACTTATCACGCTTAAAATCAATAACCCTGTACTTCCGTTTTACGCCGCCGCCTCTATGCCTTACTGTTATTCTACCTTCACTATTCCTGCCGGTAATCTTAGATTTATTTTCTAACAACCCCCTTGAGGCAAGTGTTCTCTTCGTTAAGCCAGAACGGTCAATAATAACTTTATGCCTTCTGCTTGGTGTCGTTGCTTTGTATGTTTTTAGTGCCATAATTTTTCTATTTATTATATAAACTCAAACTTTGACCTTCTGCCAGCTTAACGTAAAACTTTTTGAATTCTTTAGTTTCATAATTAGATCTTGCTTTAACTGTATAAATAGTTTTTTTCTTAGGTCTGATCACTAAAGATCTAATTTCTTTAACATCAACATTGTAGAATTTTTTTAAGAAAGCTACAATATCAGCCTTTCCGGCGTTTGCCGGTGATTTTAACGCGTACCAACCACCCTTATCTTTTAGGTTAGTTGATTTCTCTGTCCTTATTAAGGTTATTCTCTTAATATTACTCAATTTCATATTCAGGTAGTCGTTTAATTAATTTTTCGAATGCATCTTTTGTGAAGAGAAGTAGCCCGCTGTTGTATACATCATAAGCATTTAGTAGTTCCACTCTTCTAATTTTTACATTTCTTAGGTTCCTGATAGCCTTGGAATTATTCTCGTCTAAAATACTAAGCACACAAGTTGACTTCTTGTGTATTATATCTAAATTTTTCAGAAAAGTCTCGTATTCCTTAGTCTTTACGACAGAATCTGTAGCCTCAATTATTACAGCAGCCCCATTTTCTAATTTATCTGCTAGAAAAGATGAGAGCGCTTTATTCTTTACCTGACTAGGTAGAGTTAATCGCCTTGTGTATGCTCGCGGGCCGTGTGCTTTTGCCCCACCAACCCAAATAGGAGAGTTGGGAGACCCCATTCTTGCCCTTCCCGTACCTTTCTGCCTCCACAATTTTTTATCTGGTTTATCAATCTCACCCCTATTTTTTGCTTTTCTCGTTCCAATGTGAGTATTGGTCTCATAAACTCTTAATACTTGACTTGCTAACGTATTACTAATCTTATAGCCATTAAAAGCAACACTAAGTTCACCCGACTTCTCGCCGTTAATTTTATAGATTCCTATTTTCACGTTCTAGTTTATTATTTTAATTTCCAAATAATCACCGCAACTTCCTGGCAAAGCACCTTTTATGAGTGCATAAACTCTATTCTCTATCTCTTTTATGTCTAGAATAACTCTATTCTTTAGAGTTATCTTATCGTTTCCCATTCTACCTGCCATTCGCATACCTTTAAATACACGATTATACTTCTGAGCGCCTATAGAACCCGCTCCCCTGTGGCTATGTTTCTGACCATGCGTTTTTGGACCACCTTTAAAATCGTATCTTTTTACAACACCTTGGAACCCTTTTCCTTTGCTCTTACCCGTAATATCGACTTTATTTTCCAACTTTAAATTTTTAGAGAGAGAATCGCTTACCTTGTAAGTATCAAAAACTTCTTTGGTAACTTCAACTTTGCGAACTTTTATAGGAACATAGCCCAACTCTTTGTACTGCCCCTGTAACGACTTGGTTACTCTTCTCTTCTTGCCCGATCCCACTATAATAAAGTATTTGTCTGCTTCTATTAACTTTTTAGCAACGTAATTATCCGTAATGTCTAATACAGTAACAGGAGAAACCCTGTTCTCTTTTATTATCTGAGTCATTACGACTTTTTTAGCAAATATGTTCATGTTTAACCAAGCTTAACTGATACTCCCGCAGGAATTTGCAATCCTTGCAATGTCTCTACTGTCTTTGGAGTAGGATTCTCTATAATTAGGAGCCTTTTATGAATTCTAATTTCAAAATGCTCCATAGATGAAGTGTATACATGGGGTGATTTATTAACCGCCCACTTTCTTATTCTAACAGGCAACATAATCGGACCAACAACATTAGAACCGCTTCTTTTTACAGCGTCTAAAATTAACAATACTGTAGAATCTAAGAGCTTAACATCGTAAGCCCATAATCTAACTCTCACAGTATTCTCTGCCGTTTTATTTGCCATAACATTTTTGTTCTAATTTTATCTCCCGTCCAAGACCAGAAGAGCCACAGACTAAATTAAATACTACCTAGTTAAGTATTTTAGTTACAACACCTGCACCCACCGTTACTCCACCTTCGCGGATTGCAAATCGCATCCCCTCTTCGATAACCACTGGAACAATAAGCTTAACCGTTAAATTAGTATTATCTCCCGGAGCAACCATCTCCACGCCCTCCTTTAAGACCACTTCACCCGTAACATCCGCAGTCCCAATGTAAAATTGTGGTCTGTAACCAGTCACAAATGGACTGTGTCTTCCACCTTCTTCTTTCTTTAAAACATAGACTTCTGCTTCAAATTCCATGTGGGGTTGAACACTCCCAACGGCTGCTACAATCTGCCCTCTTTCTACATCTTTACGCTCAACACCTCTTACCAAAATACCTACGTTATCACCTGCAACTACCTCGTCTAAAGATTTTCTGAACATTTCCAACCCGGTAGCTACCGTTTTTATTGGTTTCTTGCCCATCCCTAATATCTCTACCTCTTTATTCACCTGGATCTTACCTCTTGCAACTCTACCCGTGACAACCGTGCCTCTACCTGTAATAGAGAAAACGTCTTCTATAGGCATTAAGAAGGGCTTGTCCACATCCCTTTCCGGTAACTTCATATACTCGTCTATCTTCTCAAAGAATTCTCTTATCACCTTTAACTCTGCCTCGTCTCCTTCTTGTGCCTTTCTTGCGTTTATCACGCCAAATGGACAATCCGGATCGTACTTATATTTTTTAAGTTTCTCTTTTACATCTTCTTTTATTAATTCTAAAAGTTCTTCGTCTGTAGTACCAAAATCGTTGATGACAACTACTATACTTGGTACACCAACCTGTCTTGCTAAAAGAATGTGTTCCTCTGTTTGAGGCATAGCACCATCTGCCGAGCTTACAACTAGGATAGCACCGTCCATTTGAGCAGCGCCTGTAATCATATTCTTAATGTAATCCCTGTGTCCTGGGCAGTCTACTAATGCATAATGTCTGTTTGGTGTTTCAAACTCTACATGTGCCACACTAACCGTAATACTCGCTTCGCGTCTCTCTTTGTCTAATGCTTCTATCTCTTCGTTCCATTTATCCGTATGAGCCCTCAAAATTGCTCTTACAAGAGTGGTTTTGCCATGATCTATATGACCTATGGTGCCAATATTAAAGTGCGGCTTTGTTCTTTGAAAAGCTACATTTGCCATGGTTAAGCTAAATAAAAATTTAAATATTATTTATGTTTTATATTTTCAATGGTATTATACCTTTTTTTTAAAAAAAAGAAAGGGCAGTACAACCCACAAACCACTTGTGGTTCTACTTAACTTAAATCATGAGCCATCCTTTTGCCTTTTTAATATGGCAAAATTAAGCTCAGACTAAAAAGAAAGTACTAACAATAAAGTTATACTTGATCTTTTACAACCAAAGAACTAGCTCGGAAAAAACTGACGCTAGACTGTACCAGTTGAAAATCTCTGGCTATTATAACAAAGTTGGAAAAACATTGCAAGGACTGTTCTGAATGTACAGAAGTGACAAAAAAGCGTCTGCCACTTCTGTACCAATTTCATTTTCGTTCCCAGTTATCCATTTATTACCCTCCACTCTCCCGACTTTAATCCTAGCTCTGATAGTTTAAAGTGGGCTATCTCTGTGCGTATTAATCTTTTCACTGAATAACCAAGTTTATATAGTAATCGTCTGATCTCACGCTTCTTCCCTTCGCTTAAGGTCAACTCTATTATTCGCCTATTCTCTTTAAACGGGAATGCTACTCTAATCGGTTGAGTTTTAAACTCTTCTAAAGCTATCCCTCCCAATTCTATTACTTTCTGATCCAGAGATTCTAATTTCCTATTTAAAACCACTCTGTACTTCTTATATACCTTGAACTTGGGATGAGTTATCCTCTGCACAAAATTGCCGTCGTTAGTTAAAATCATAAGCCCTTCGGAATCTTTATCTAGTCTACCCACAATAAAAAAATTAGAGTACTTTTTGGGTACAAGGTCGAAAACTGTCTTCTCTGCAAAGAAGTCACTATGAGTAGAAGTGTATCCTCTAGGCTTGTAAAGAACGATATATTTTAATTTATTTTTCGGGGATTTTAGAATGCGTTCGTTATTATACTCTACAATATCTGTATTGGGATCAACTCTTTGCCCAAGTAGTGCAACAATCCCATTAACTTTGATCTGGCCGTTCTTAATTAGATTGAAGGTAAACCTCCTCGATCCAATACCAGCATCGCGTAAATAATTTTGTAGTAATATTTGCATATGCTACAATGATACTATAGAATCCACTGAAAGGGTACCTTTTCCGTTGTTACCTATCTGATTTCTACCACATTCAAGCAATTCGCAGATATGAAAGATGGTTTAGTAATTAGTAATGAGAATAAAACAATAAAAGAAGTCGCGAAGCTTAAGCTAAAGAAATACCGCAAAAGCTTATCTAAGTGCATTGTAGAGAGTTACTACCCTATCCTTTACGCTTTAGATGGGGGCTACAAAATAGAAACTTTATTCGTATTCGAGAACTTTTTCCGTAAACGCTTAGAAGAGCTAGATTTAATAAAAAGATTAAAGAGCAAGAACGTAAAGATTACATACGTTTCAGAGAAAGTTTTTAAAAAGATTTCGTATATAACTGATTATGATGGGCTTTTAGCCATTGTAAAAACCGCAGAACAACCTTTAGATAGCCTTAAAGCCAACAATAGGGGCATGTATCTAATCTTAGAATCTATCGAACAGGTTAGCAATTTGGGTTCTTTAATCAGAGTCGCAGATAATGCCGGAGTTTCTGCTGTAATCATTGCAAACGAACGAGTAGACATTTATAATCCCGGTGTTATTAGAAGTAGCGTTGGAACAGTTTTTACTATACCCATATTTAACGCCGGCTTAGAGCAAGCACAGGATTGGTGCTTAAAAAACAATATTGAAACTTTGGTAACTTCGCCCGGGGCAAACAAAAGTTTATACGAAATCTCGTGTAAAGATAATCGTCCTATCGCAATTGTTGTTGGGAACGAATATAAAGGAGTTAGTGAAAGCTGGCAAGGGTCCAACAAATATAAAGCTAAATTAGTTAAGATTCCAATGTTTGGTAAAGCAAACTCTATGAATGTTACGGCTTCGGCCGCAGTTATATTGTACGAAGTTTTAAGACAGAGAAAATTAAACAGACTTTAGTTTATGGAGAAGCAGTTAAAATAATCAAAAGGGAACTAAAATATATGAGTAAGAAGAACCACGCCGAAAACATTTTAAAAGCCAAATCCATTGCAATTGTTGGAGCAACCCAGAATACAGAGAAGCACGGTTACAAAATATTCAGAATGTTTAAAGACAAGAAGCATGTTAAAGTCTATCCGATAAATCCTAAGTATACCGAAATTGAAGGCGTAAAATGTCACAGTTCCATAAGTGAGTTGTCAGAAATACCAGAAGTTGCGAGTGTTGTAACTCCACCTGCCGTTAGCGAGAAAATACTGGAAGAAGTGATTAAAAAAGGCGTTAAAACAGTTTGGTTTCAGCCAGGCGCTGAACCTAAAAATATTAAAGAGTTACAGAAGAAGTACTCTGGCCAAATAGACATCATTTACGGTTTATGTGTTCTAAAATTATAGTTAATTGAAACAAAACAATAATGGGATGTGAAGTTTAAATCTTTATGCTACAATACCAGTATAAATTTTTAGCTTAAAAGTATGTTTAGACGTATTGTTCGCATAATTCAAGCATTCTTAAATAGATTCGTTTCTAGTGCAGAGGATCCTGTTCTAATACTAGAGAATAACATCCGCGAGATGCGAAATCAGATCCCAAAGCTTAATCAGGGAGTTGCAAAAGCACAAGGAACGGTGATAATGTTAGAGAAACAGAACGAACTATTTAAGAAGGAGGAGGCCCATCTTAGGGCGAAACTTAAAGCTGCCGCACTCTCGAACGAAGATGCTATAGGTCAAGAAATAGCATTACAACTGCAGCGCACAATTGACCAGAGAGCCAAGATAACGGAGACGCTTAAGACAGCCTATGAAGGTTTAAATTCACTCAAAAAACTTAGAGATACACAGATTATGAAGATAAAACGAGAAACCGAGAAGATCAAAGATGCCTTGGAAGACCATAGAGTTGCCAAATTAAAAGGTGAGTTAGCCGAACTTTTTGAGAGTTACGAGGTTGGAGATCTTGCATATTCTAACGAGGAGATGTTGCAGAAGATTCAAGAAGAAACCGCAATAAACGAAGGCAAATTGGAATCTGTAAAAGATCTGCCAGAGATGAAAGAGATAGAATTAGAGCAGAGAGCTCAGAGGATTCAAGCGAAAGATCTTTACGAGCAGTTTAAGAGCGAGATGAATATAGATGTAAGCGCAAACGATAACAAAGGAACTGAGAAGAGCAAAAAAGCCCAGAAGACGATTGGTTAGATGCAGTTTGTATCCTTGCACTTTGATGGTTTAGATGGTTGTGGAAATTGAAATGATCTTTTGTTTTATTATCAAATTCATAAAATTAATACTCCCTTATTCTTCTAACTTTTTGCCTCTAATAAAATAAATTAATGCTCGCATAAATTTTAAATTTTATTGTTTTCTCGCTCAATTCAGCATCTTCTAAGAGTTCTGTAGTTAAGCTGTTTTGCTGTATTATCTTCAACAAATGTTTTAATTTATCAATGTTTGAATGCTATAATACTATCATGTCATCTAAATTCCAAAATTTCCTGAGTTTTGTTCAATATTCTGTGTCTCAACCGCTAAAACTTTTAATTTTAGGCTCAGGACTCCTAACAACCGCCATAGCTCCAGATAGTTGGTGGCTTACTATTCCTAGTTCTCTTATTGCCACTGCTCTACTAGTTTTCCAAGACCTAGGGAATCGTGAATTGATAGATAGCTTTATTACTGAACAAAATCAGAGTAATAATAGTAAATCGCCAGTATCGAAAAACTTGTCTAATCTAATTGCTGAATTAAAACGAATAGAGCCCAATTATACAGACACAACCCTAAAATCAAGGGTAAAGGAAGTAATATCAGCGTTTATGCGCATAGAAGCTGCCCGGAAAAAACTTACAGCAGACGATTATTCATCGGTCTCCTTCATAGACGAGTATGTGGTTAAATTGTACGAGAGATTTGTAGATCTAGCCAAGAAGTATCAGTACGGTGTGGATTTTCTAAATGAAGAGGCTGACGATAAAGCTAGAACAGATTTAGAAGAGTTGCTTCAGAAAAGAGATAGTACACGAGATAGGCTTGCAAAAGAAAGTTATGCAAAGGCCGTAAATTTAATTCGCAAACAACTCGCAGACAGAAGCAAACTCAGAAAAAAACTCGAAAGAATCGATTCCTATATTGTAAATATAATTTCCGCTTTGGAGAAGACTAGCTCCGACTTGACAAAAATTAAACTTAAAGAGAGCGATTTCAGACTTGACGACGCCGAAATTTTGACCGAGAGCCTAAACGAAATAATTAAAGACTTGGACAGATTTGAAGAAAGCTATGTTGAAATAGAAAGTTCTGAAGGTAACGGGGAAAAAACCAAAAAAGTTCCCACTACCAGTTAATATATCTCTCTCTAGTCCTGTATAAGTTGGTATAGAAGTGGCAAGTTTTTTTGAAAAAGTGAGGTAAAATCTGTAAATATTTAAATTTTTAATTTGCTACATGTGTACATCAAGAACAGCTAACTCTTAGAAGATGACTCGAATGCTATAATATCTTATGGTCAATCAAAAAAAATCAAACAGTTTCTCTTTCTTAATCTTTCTATGTTTTGTTGGAATTCTACTCTACGTTCTACTTTCCAAAGGCTTGGAGACCCTAAAGAAGGCTAACATAAATATTCTACCCAGGGAGGACGTCATCGAAATTTCAATAATTTATGCACCTGAAAGCGAACTCTATTTAAAAGATGTAATCACTAAGTTCAACCATAGAAGAGAGAAAGTCAACCGTAAAATAGTAAAGGTTATAGGGAAAAGCGGAAGTAGCGGTACGATCAAAGATTCTATTGTAAACGCCGTAAACGGCTCAAAAGTAGGTAACATAGAGAAGCCAACCATCTTTTCGCCGTCTGTATCGCACTGGTTACAGATGGTAAATTACGAAACAAATCAAGAAGTATTTGACATCGCAAATAGCAGGGCAACTGCAAACGCTCCTGTAGTTATAGCAATTTGGGAAAGCAGACTTAATCTACTCAGAAAGAGGTTCGGTGAAAACATAGGTTGGGAGGAACTTTTAAAAGTACTAAATTCACCCAACGGTTGGCGAGATTTTGGAGCAGATCCTAATTCAAGAAAAGTTGTATACTACGGACATACCGATCCTTATATCTCTTCTACAGCACTTTCTACTTTAATGGCGGAGTTTTTAGCATCGGCACAGGAGGTTAAGAAAGCAAGGATAGAAAAACTTACTAAAGCAGACGTGCAGAATAAGGCTGTCCAGAGTAAAGTGCAAGAGATTGAGAACTTAATAAGACACTACTCCTCGCGTACCACAGAATTTAAAGAGTATATTGCACGTGGCCCGGAGTATTTAGACTTTGTAGCACTTGAGGAGAACGATCTTATCTACATTAATCAAGGGAAAACTGAGTATAAACCACCCGAGAAACTTGTTGCCCTCTACCCTAAAGAAGGTACTTATATACATGAACATCCATTTGGTATTGTAAATGCTGTATGGGTATCGGATGAGCAGAGAAAAGCTGCTGAGATTTTTACAAATTACGTACTTTCTAAAGAGGTTCAGGAGAAAATTTTGGAGAACGGATTTAGACCGGCCAATACAGAAGTTCCCTTAAAGTATCCGATTGCAACAGAACTAGGTGTTAACCCCGATGAACCCAAACGAACGCTCTCTGTTCCCGCTCCAGAAACAATTGTGGCTATTCAACAAAGTTGGAACTACGTTAAAAAGAAGGCCCACATTTACCTATTAATAGACACTTCGGGATCGATGGATGGCGATAAAATACTCAGAGCCAAAGAAGCAATTCAGATTTTTGCCAACAAGTTCTCTCCTGCAAACGAAATCGGCTTAATCTCTTTCAATAGCAGTGTTTCTGAAGTTGTGCCTAAAAGATCGTTAGAGAATAACAGAAGCCAGATTCAAAACGGTGTTAACGAGCTCAGAGCAGACGGATCTACTGCCCTTTACGATGGCATTTTGGCGACAACGGAGAAGCTAAAAGCAGAATCAAACGGTGGAAATAATAAGATTAAGGCGATCATCCTTCTTAGTGATGGCCAAGACACTGCAAGTGCACACTCTCTACGAGAAGTAACAGAAGAGTTAGAAAAGTCGCAACTTTCCGATAACCCCATCTTTGTTATACCCATTGCTTATGGTAAAGATGCTGACATAAGCGCATTAAATTCAATTGCGAGAGCGAGTAAAACGAATGTACAGATTGGAGATAGCGGGGACATTCAAAAATTATTTGAGTTAATAAGTTCTTATTTTTAAATATTTTAAACAATTATACTGCCAGGATGATAGGGGTAATAAATTAAATTTTTACAGATTAAGTTATGCTCTGGGAAGATAAACTAAAAGACGCGTATTTAAACAAGGAGAAATCTGTATTTGTGCTCTACGGCAATACAGAAGAGATCTTTGAAAGTATAGATAAATCCAAAGTTGAGCTTAATTTGAGAGAATACCTAGGGCAGAAGATTTTTGCCAAACGTAAAATTGTAATCTACTTTAACGCAGGAACAGGCATTTCGTTTAGAGATGAGTTCTCAAAGGACGTTTTTATTAAGTATTTATCCGCTGCAGACACATTAAAAGGCACCAAACACTCTACTACTCTGCCCTCTAGTCTAGGGGAAATACTGCAGATCTTTAATCGTTTTATTCGTATAGAAGGGCCAAAGTACAATATGGCAATTATAATTGATAGAGCCGAACTTCTGGCCCCACAAGATGATCTTAATCAGCTAAGTAGTGAGGAGAAGAAAACGTTAGTAATGCTTTCTGAGTGGGCAAAAGACAGAAATATACTGAAAAATGATATAAGTATTGTTCTTATTACAGAGAACTTGTTCGATATCCACAGCAAAATTGTAAAAGATCCGTACATAGCAAATATAGAGGTAGAAGTCACCGATTTTGAAGATAGGAAACGCACTGTAAAGAAGTATATTAATGAGTTCAACGTTAAAAGCGAGCTTTCGCAACAGTCGATTACAAAGATAATCAATGGACTCAATAGACGGGCAATCAGGGAGCTTTTCTTAAGCTTTAAAAATAGTAAGGTAGATACAGAGAGCCTAAAAGAGATTAAAAAACGGTTAGTTGAAAAGGATGATGCCCGTTTCATTGAGTTTGTAGAAACAGATAAGACACTTAATGATTTCGCCGGTAATAAGAAAGCAGTGCAGAGATTAAGAGAAGATGCCGAACTTATCAAGAAAGGTGCATTAGATGCGATACCTATGGGGTACTTACTCTGCGGTCCGGTTGGTACAGGAAAATCCTATTTGGCAGAATGCTTCGCAGGAGAAGTTGGTATCCCTGTAGTACAGATAAAAAACTTTAGAGACAGGTGGGTTGGCGCTACTGAATCCAACTGGGAGAGCGTTGTAACTACATTAAAGAACTTAGCTCCGGTTGTCGTAATGGTAGACGAAGCCGATGCAGCGTTAGGAAACCGTGAACAATCCGATAGCACGGGAATAGATAAGCGGATTTTTGCCTCTCTTGCTCAGACTATGGGTGATACAAAGAATAGAGGCAAATTGATTTGGATGCTAATAACAGCAAGGCCTGATCTTTTACCAATAGACTTAAAGCGACAAGGAAGAGCGGAAGTTCATATTCCAATTTTCTACCCACAGGACATAAACGAGAAGATCGAGATGTTTAGGATCTTAGCCAAGAAGTTAAAGCTTGATACTATACAGAGTTTCCTATCAGGGTTAGTACATAAAGATCTAGAAAACATAAACTCTGGTGCCGAAATTGAGAGCCTGCTTATAACGATTAAACGGAATCAGTACTTAAAAGGGAAACCAATTACAAAAGAGGAGTTCGCAGAGATTCTAACTAACTTTAGATCGTCGCTAGATCCAGAAGTTGTGGAAAAACAGATTCGAACCGCAATGAACGAAACAACGGATAAGGGGCTGTTAGGGTAAGTAGGTATACCCTAAGATTTCAAGAAGCCTAAATTAACATCATAGTACACTCTGTGACCGGTCAGTTTTTTGGAGATTTAGCAAATAAGATGAAAATTACCTAGTTTTGGTATTTTGTAAATCATTTTACCCACAATATTCCCTTTAGTAAGAGAGAACATATCGTTACCAGGATTATTATCGCCCTTTGTTACAAAATGATGAATATAAGTTTCAGCCTTTTTGTCTAGATTAGGGATAAACGTTACAATATCCCCTTCGGCGTAATCATTCTGTTTCTCTATTAGTACCACATCTCCAACATTTAGCGTAGGTATCATACTTTCCGAACTTATTGTGTAAATACTGTAAGGAATAAATTTATAAAACTTGAGTCGGTTTTTGCATACATTTGTAGCATATCTTGTGCACCACCGTTGCCATTAACTACGAAGTTTCCTAATGTAATAAACTTTGCATACCCCGAATCTTTATTTTTGGAGATTGTAAACCCAGAATAAGCGTACACTGTACCTGTGCCCACAGCTGTATCTGGACCAGCGTATACAACAGAAAAAGTTGCAGAAGGTAACAGGAAAATTAAAACACAATCCAGTCTAAGAGAGGCTCTTCACAGTATTTGCATAAGGATTCGTTTTTGTGGTTAAATAATACCAACACGTTTCTGTTTTCACAGGCGTTCTACGTGCTACAAGTTTTGTGCATATCGATAAGCTACAGATTTATATTGCACGCACTTTTCACAAGACAAGAGTTGGATTACTGCTTTACTATCGCTACGAACCTTCGACACAGACATAGAGCCGTAATTGGGGCAGAAAATCTAATTTGTTATATTCTTATCAAAGCTACTGTAAACATAGAGTGTTTTCTCTCTGATTTCAAGCTTTTTCAACACTCTAGTGTATGAGGAGCTTGTGCCGAACATACTTTCGTAAGAGTTCTCAAAAGTCTGGTTAACTGAGTCAACGATCTTCTTGTTCGCTTTGTAAAGATTAAAATATATAGAGCTCGCTCGTAAGTAGGGTTTCTCTGCAACAATATCTAACTCCATTCTGCTCCAGATAATGTCATTTTTAACCCAGAATAGATTGATTTTGGAATCGTTCTCAAGCCTAATACAGAGCTTTTTGAGCGAGTCATCATCTCTGACTTTGCTCAGAATGTAATTAAGTTCGCTCTCAGAAAATTTTATAAGGGAGTAAGGCTCAGTAGATTTTTGAATGGCTGTTATGCGTTGTTCTATTGAAGATATCTGTTCAGGGCTAAAATTATCCGAATCATTACACATACCTAATACTTTACTCCTACTAGACAGATGCAGAATTAGAATCGTAACAAAAAGTATAAGTAGCGTAATTATAAGTATTTTTTTCATGGTTGATAAGAGATCCCGTCGCGTAAAACTCGCCACCAAATTAAGAATGGAGATTCTATGTCTTCTTGATCTGTTTCTTTAGGTATCACATCCCCTGTAAAAACTACCAAAGTTTCACCCTTTTTATAGTAATGCAAACTCTCTCGAAGTTGTTTCTCTACAAAAAATGGAGATGTTACGTAGTTAATCTCGTTCTTCTTTTTAATTAGCTCAAGGTACTGCTTTTGAACTTCAGCCTTCCTTCTACTATAAACTGTGGTTATTCCCAAAGCCGTACGGATACTACGGATTGAATTTAAGATGATTACAATATTAACAAAAAGGACAATCCAGAATACTATGTGAGCTTTCAAACTACTTTTTGCTGAGCTACGAAAACCGAATTGAGCGGACATATCTATAGTTTATTATAGCACTATTCGGAAGAAGAGAGTATCCTTTAATGATATAATCTGAATATGCTATCCCTTCTGCTCTACTCTTACGCACTTTCTCCTTTCATCGTATTTGTTCACAGATTCAATTTTGTCGTCAATTTAGGCTCTGATACTAAAACGATTCAGCTTTTCTACCCACTAATTCCCCTCTTTCTACTTGGGATGCTCTGGCAGTATCATAAAAAATACGGTATTAGAAAAATATTTACAGAGAGTTGGTTTAGATGGTTGGTTGCACTATTCACGGTTGATTTGGTATCGGTTCTAATCAGCGAGTTTAAGACAGTTGCGCTTGTTGCGCTTATTGTGAGGGTTACCTGTTACTCCACATTTGTAACATCAAAAATCTGGTGGAAGTTGGTAAAACACAGTGGAAGCGTAAAATTAGTTAGGGTTTTTGTGTTTTCTCTAGGTGGATTTGCCTTTATTAATTCGCTTGTTAGTATTTATCAACTTTTAGATTGTTCGATCTTCAACAAAGTCTGTGTTTTCTGGGCAAAGTCCGACGCTGTCTTCTCAAAAACTCTTTTAAGAGTTGGGCATCAGAAGTTCTTCGGTAACATCATTAGGACTCCTGGCTTTTTCGGCGATGTGAACTTAAACGGAATGTTTTTGGCATTCATACTTTTTATCTTCTCTATCCTTATCATAACCTATCTAATGTTCTCTATTTATAGAAAAGAGCGAATTACAATGTTAAAATGGTTTTATCTTGTGTTTTTTGCACTTTTTTTACTAACTCTGTTTCTAGTGTTTCTGCTAACAAATTCTAGAAGCGCCACGCTAGGTTTAATCCCTGTTACAACTGTGTTTGTAAGCATCTTCCTGTATAAATTAGTTTCTGAACTTGGCTTTAAAAGACAATTTTGGGGTGGCTCCGCCTTATTTTTACTAACTGGAGTGCTCGTAATAATCATTCTGTTTAGTTCTAACTCCCCTGCTATTATCAATTTAAGAACTAAACTAACTGGGCAAGATAAATCCGCTAACGGACATCGAATCCTCCTTTTAGAGGCATTAAAACTTGCTAAGAAGTCAAATTATATTGGAACTGGTGTGGGAACCTACAAAGTTGCGTATGCTAAGTATATAAACCCCAACATTAAAACAAGAGATCCTCATTCTACTTATGCCACTCTATTGGTAGAGGAAGGAGCACTAGGATTGATCCTATATTTAGGTTTCTTTATATATCTATGGCGGACTGCAATTAAGAATGCGATAAGGTATAGAGAGAGGATTCTGAATATACTTAAAAGTAGGAGGGAATCTAATAACATTGAGGAAGCCTTAAAGTATACATTATTTGCCGAACTAAGACTTGCAATTCCCTACTTTACAATCGCAACTGTAACTTACTACGGTTTGTTTCTACCAATGTTGTGGTTTATGGTATAATATCACTATAAGATTTTAATTAATAGAAAAATGGATGGTATCCACTTTGTCAAATTTAATCCAGGTCATCTTGTTTTAAGAGCAGGATTAGCCACGACAGCTTTAGAAACAAAAGGATTAGGATTTTCCACCGAACACCTGGGAATTATCTCCCGCGTCGCTACCGGTAATACGAAGAATCTTGGAGTTGAAATCCTAAGAAGTAATATAGTTGAAGGTGAAGAATTCATAAGTCTTAAAGAAGGTGATATAATGAGAGGATTTGGAGAAATCGGATTGGAGTTGAAAAGGTTATTAGCTTTAGCAAAAGATGCGTTAACACCACCGAAAAAGCTGAAAAAAGTGCCTCCAGTACTACTAGGAATATACAATAAAACTGATAAAACATTCTTTGGAGAAGGTACCCCTATAACTGCGATAGCTTTTGTGGTTGGGTTTGTTGCAACTGCTTGTAAATACTTAGAAGGGAAGGTGAAATGGACAAAAGACATGACCTTCGAAAAAGAACGCCTATTAATGGAAAAGATTCAGAGACCAGAAACAACAAAGGAAGAGAAAGATGCCCTCCTCAGAACGCTTAAAGCACTTGGAGAAGGAGAACGTATGCAAATGGAAGAAATGGATAAAACGAGAGAAATACTAGGATCATTGATGTTAGGCCTTAAACCATCCGAAGCAGCCCTTTTCGCATTTGGAATATTAGTACTTTATGAGAAAGAGGAAAGTTTTTATCATGAATATATACTTGACTTTTTACAAACGCTAGGGCAGGAGTATCCGGAAATTTTACAAACGCTAGGACAGGAGTGTCCGGGAATTTTACAAACGCTATTAAAGAAGTGTCCGGAACTTTCACAAACGCTGTTGAATAATTATCCGGAAATTTCACAAACGCTATTGAAGAAGTATCCGGAAACGCTATTGAAGAAGATGTATCGAATTTTACAAACGCTACTTGAGAAGCATCCGTAAATTTCACAAACGCTATTTTTGAGAATTATCCGAAAATTTTACAAACGCTATTGAAGAATTATCCGGAAATTTTACAAGGGCTATTGGAGAAGTATCCGGAACTTTCACAAATGATCTGGACAGTATAAATGATATAATGGGAATCTAATAACATTGAGAAAGTATACATTCTTCGCCGAACTAAGCCTTGCAATTCCCTACTTTACAATCCAGATCCGCCGAAAGAATTAACAGGACTCATACGTAAAGCTGCATTAAACCGTGTAACCTAGAACAAACGTCCGAAGGATACGCAGAGAAAATTAATATTAGAGTATATTTGGACGTATATATGGAAATGCATCGGAATGTACAAGGGGGAGAGTCGTTTATCCAGAATTAGGATTAGACGAGTCTCAACAAGGAATATATAACGAAATAACAACTAACAACATCTTTAGAGAAAATTTTAAAAATTTTACCCCGCTTTTAGCAGCCGTTATGGTTTGGAATAGATGCACTTGTTGTGCTTTATCTTAATAGACTCCGAAGCACAAATACAAAAGAAGAACATGGAAATCTAAATTTCACAGAAATAAAAATACTAACAGTATAAGGGTTAAACCTCCACGGAGCGCTTAGTTTTGCCCTCCCAATATTAAGAATAATAAATCTTGAAAATATGCCCCTCCCTTAGCTTCTTTGATTACAGCGTTAAATGAAGCATTAAATGAACCGTTAAAGAAAAGATGTGAAAGAATAAAATAAATATCCTGAGTCAGATTAGACTAAAATATGTCCCGTGTAAACCTTATTATACACTGTGTTATAATAAATACAATAATAATATATAATTTAATTTATCTCTATGAAAAAAGAGCAAGTTATACTCTTCTCTGTGTTGGCGGGATCTGTAATTCTGTCCGCTTTTGTTATTAGCAATGCTAGAATAAGAATTTCTGACGTAACCCCGTCCAGGGCTGTAGATGGCACAATGTACAACGTTATTTCGGTTTCCGGAGACGGTAAAGTGTACGCTACTCCAGATGTGGCAATTGTTCGTATTGCCGTAAGTATGGAAAGAAAAAAGTCTAAAGACGCATTTAACGAGGTCAGTTCAAAGATAAAAGTTATAAAAAGGAGCGCAAAACAGCTAGGTATTAAGGACGAAGATGTACAAACTGCCGACATATCGGTTTATCCTAAGTATAATTACGACGGCGGAGAAGGTAAAATTGTTGGCTATACTGCCACTCAAACACTTTCTATAAAAGTTAGAGGAATAGACAGAAAGAATGAGTACGCCTCTGAAGTTGTAGATACACTCTCAGGGATTGATAATGTGCTTGTTCAGGACATCTCATTTGATATAGAGGATAAAACTTCTGTCTACAGTGAAGCAAGAGAGTTAGCCTACAAGAAAGCGAGTCAGAAAGCTAGAGAACTCGCACAGTTAGCAGGTTTAACTTTAGGTAAAGCGATCTCTATAAGCGAGGGACAGAATATAACATATCCCCAGAGAGTGCAATATTTTAGTAATACGCTTGCCAAAGAGGCAGCTGATTCTGGCAATACAGGCGGGACAATCTCTAGTGGACAGTTAGAGATTCATATCGTGCTATCAATAAATTACGAGATAAAGTAGAAGAAACTGAGCAAGAAACCCGTTTTTGAATTAGTTTACTTTTGTTGGTCCCCAGCGGGAAGACATGTTGCTATAACTTTCAAGCCAGAACAAAGCACAGTTACATGATTTTGATTGATTCTACTTGACATTCTGTTTATTAACTCAAAGCGCAGAATTGAATATTTCTGCTTATTTAAGGCCTATTCTATGGGTATAATCCTTATACCATAAACTAGGAATCGTAGCATATTCGGAATAATTTTGAAAGTGTAGACAATTTTGTAAATACATATTTTAGCCTTAATTTTAGCATTAAAATCAAATTTGGCTTTTGTGAAAACATCAACGTATTGTGCAACTATTGACGCGCATATACAACTTGTTGTATATTAACACCATGCAGTCGCCTTCCTCGCAGAAAGAGGTTTGTGAATTCTTTGTTTTGAACTTACCCAATCCTTTGTCAGACAAAGGACGTTTCAGAACATTATAGGCAAAAATTATTTAATTTATCTTATAAAATTCATGTACTGTCCGTACTGCAAGAATCCTAAAACTAAAGTTGTAGATAAACGAGATAATAAGGAACAGTGTATTAGTAGGCGTCGCAGAGAATGTTTGAACTGTAGTAAAAGATTTACAACTTACGAGAGAATCGAGAAAATTGAATTGTTCGTAATAAAGTCTAATGGCAATAAAGAACTATTTGACAGTGAAAAATTACTCAGAAGTATTAAGAAATCTTTTGCTAAAAACAGTCCTAATTCTAGTCAAGCAGAGAAGATCGCGGAGGAGATAGAGCAAAAATTAATTAATTTAAAAAGGAGCACCATTACTACAAAAAAAATAGGCCGAATGGTATTAAAACGACTTTTAAAAGTCGACAGAGCTTCATACATGAGGTACGCATCTGTATATAAGTCATTTAAAGATTTAGAAGATTTCTTAGTCGAAATTAAAAAAATTATCTAATTTAAATTTAACCTTTTATGTACAAAATCGAAAAGAGGGATGGTCGAGTTGTAGACTTTGTCCAAGCCAAGATCACGATTGCTATTGGCAAAGCTATGAACTCCGTGGGGTTAAAAGATTTAGCCACTGCAGAAAAAGTCACCAGGTCGGTAGTTAGAGAAATTAAATCGATTTATTTTAAAAATGGCATAATACCCACCGTTGAACAAGTTCAAGATTTAGTTGAGAAACACCTGATTTTAAAGAAGTTACCCGAAGTAGCAAAAGCTTACATTCTATACAGGGATCTTCATAACAGAATTAGAAAAGTGCAAAACATGTTAGACGTTGGTACATGGATAAAGAACTATTTAGATCGTAAAGACTGGAAAGTAAATTCAGATTCCGAAATTGATTACCACTTGCAAGGAATGTACAAACATTTGGTCTCTACAGCTTCTGATATGTACTGGATGAACGAAGTCTACGACGAAGAGATTAAGAATTTACACAACAACGGTGATATTCATGTGCACAAAAGTTCCTCAATTAGCGCCTACTGCGTTGGATGGGACATTCAAGATCTTCTGCTTGTTGGGTTTAAAGGTGTGGAAGCCAACGTATGCTCAAGACCTGCAAAACATTTACGCTCGGCACTTGGGCAGTTAGTTAATTTTCTATATACCCTAACTAACGAAGCCCCAGATGGCGCTGTAGCAGTCTCCAGCTTAGATACCTACCTTGCGCCGTTCATAAGGTACGATAAACTCAGTTACAAAGAGGTAAAGCAGGATTTACAGGAATTCATTTACAACATGAATGTTCCTACAAAGTCGGGAGGTCAGGTGGTTTTCTCGAATATAACCATAGATCTAGAAGTACCAAAAGATATGCGAGATCAATCAGTAATTATTGGTGGTGAGTATAAAAAGGAGAAGTACGGCGATTTTCAGAGGGAGATGGATATGTTTAATAAGGCACTAACAGAAGTTTATGTGGAGGGTGATGCTAACGGCAGAGCGTTCTCATGGCCAATTCCAACTTATAATCTTACAAAAGATTTTGATTGGGATAATCCTAACTATAAAGGCTTGTGGGAGATGACTTCTAAGTATGGTATTCCTTATTTTGCAAACTTTATAAATAGTGACATGAACCCCGAAGATGCTCGCTCCATGTGTTGCCGTTTAAGAATAGACAAACGTGAACTAAAAAAGCGTGGTGGTGGACTCTTCGGAGCGAATCCTTTAACGGGAAGTGTGGGTTACGTGACGTTGAATTTGCCACGATTAGCATTTACCAGCAAGGGTGATAAATCTAAATTCTATAAGCGCTTAGAAGAACTGCTCGTAGTTGCTAGGCGTACATTAGAGTTACGTAGAGCAAAGGTAGAAGAACTCACAGAGAAGGGGCTCTACCCCTACTCAAAATTCTATCTGCGTGCCGTAAAGGAACGAACAGGCAAGTACTGGACAAATCATTTTAATACAGTCGGCACTCTGGGCATAAACGAAGCTTGTCTTAATTTCTTAGGCCGCAATACGGACATTACAACGGAAGAAGGTCAGAAATTTGCCGCTGAGATACTAGATTTTATAAACAAGAAGCTGCTTGAATTCCAGAAAGAGAGCGGCGAGATGTACAATTTAGAGGCATCTCCCGCAGAGGCTACAGTGTATAAATTCGCTTTAATGGATAAAAAGTACTATCCAGAAATTATAGTTGCCAACGAAGAGGAGTATAAGAAAGGCGCGGAACCTTACTATACAAACTCATCCCAACTTCCAGTCGGTTTTACCGACGATATATTCGAAGCGTTAGACCTGCAGAACGAGTTGCAATGTAAGTACACAGGGGGCACAGTGTTTCATGGTTTTTTGGGTGAACGCATAAATAATCCTGAAACAACCAAAAAATTAGTAAGAAAGATTGCCGAGAACTATTCTATACCGTACTTCACTATAACACCAACATTCAGCATTTGCGAAACTCACGGCTATATTAGAGGCGAACATTTCGAGTGTCCAACCTGTAAAAAAGAGTGTAAGGTTTATAGTAGAATTGTTGGTAAATTAGCGCCTGTTCAGCGTTGGAATCCTGGGAAAAGAGCTGAATTTAATGACAGAAACGAGTTTAAGTTAGACAATTTAAGTTTTTAATTCAAAATAATGGGAGAGAATCTAATGGATCCAATTAAGATAGTAGATGAGTATATCAATAAAAAAAGTTGGAAAGTTAAAGCCGACAGTAATTCTGATTACTCTTTACTGGGCTTGATTACACATATTGCAAGTAAAGTCCAGGGAACGTACTGGTTAGAGAAAGTATATTCGAAAGAGGTCAAAGAGGCCCATATTAAAGGAGATATTCATGTTCATAAACTTGACGATCTAGCAACGTACTGTTGCGGCTGGGATATGCAGGATCTTTTGATGGAGGGCTACGATGGTGTACCAGGTAAAGTCTCTTGCAAGCCACCTAAACATCTGAGTAGCGCTTTAGACCATGTTTATCGCTTTCTTTTTTCATTAAGACGTGAATCTGCTTACGGTGCCCAGGCATTCTCTAATTTTGATACTTACTTGGCTCCGTTCATATTCTTCGATGGCCTCTCTTATAAAGAAATTAAGCAGAATATCCAGAAGTTTGTATTCGATATGAATTTACCGTTTGATAAGAATTTCCAGGCTCCGTTCACAAATATTACATTAGATATTGTTCCAAGTGGCACTTTAGCAAATGAGAGCGTGATTATTGGCGGCAAAAGGTTAAGTTATGCTTACAAAGATTTTAAAAAAGAGATGATTCTATTTAATAAAGCATTTGCAGAGGTTATGACCGAAGGTGATGCTTCGGGACGTGTTTTTACTTGGCCAATTCCAACTTATAATCTCACAAAAGATTTTGACTGGGATAATAAAGAGCTCAAAGGAATTTGGGAGATGACAGCAAAGTTTGGCATTCCTTACTTCTCTAACTTTATAAACAGCGATATGAAACCCGACGATGTCCGCTCTATGTGTTGCCGTTTAAGAATAGATAACCGTGTACTAATAAAACGCGGTGGAGGTCTTTTTGGTTCCAACCCGTTAACGGGTAGCATAGGGTATGTTACGCTTAATTTGCCGAGAGTAGGTTACTTATCTAAGAGTAAAGACGAGTACTTTAAAAATCTTGATAGACTTATGGAGCTCGCAAAACAGAGCCTTTTGGATAAACGTAAATTTCTAGAAGAGATGACAGAACTAGGCCTCTACCCCTACACTAGGTACTATCTTCGTAACATTAAGGCAAGATTTAATGAGTATTGGAAGAATCACTTTAATACGATCGCAATTATGGGGATGAGTGAATCCTGTCAGAATTTCTTAGGCAGGGGGAAAGATATTTCAACTAAAGAAGGCAAGGAGTTTGCGCTCGAAGTTATGGATCATATTCGTGAGGTACTCTTAAAGTATCAAGAAGAGACTAACCAGATGTTTAATTTAGAAGCCACACCAGGAGAAGGAGCAACGTACACACTTGCCAAGAAAGATCAGGAACAGTTTAGCGACATCATATTTGCAAACGATAAACAGGTTAAAGAGGAGGGGGCGGAACCTTTCTACTCGAATTCTACACACTTGCCAGTAGATTCCACAACGGATATTTTTGAGGCGTTAGAGCATCAAGAAGAGTTACAATGCAAGTATACGGGTGGTACAGTCTTCCACGCATTTTTAGGTGAAAGAATAGAATCCCCAGCAGTGGTTAAGAAACTTGTTAAAAAGATAGCAGAAAGCTACAAATTGCCTTACTTCTCTATAACTCCTACTTTCAGTATCTGTTCAGAACACGGTTATATAGCTGGTGAGAGATATGAATGCCCTAAGTGCGGCAAAGAATGCGAAGTCTACTCACGTATCGTAGGGTATATTAGCCCTGTGCAAAGGTGGAACAAAGGTAAAGAAGCCGAGTGGAAGTGTAGGAAGACGTACGAAATACATTAGTGCATTCTTCGATTGTTTATTATTTAAAAATTAATCATTTTTGTTATATTACATCGTTTTATATTGTTAAACAAGTTAATAGCGACTAACCTTGCAGGATATGTTACAATATAGTAGCTTTTAAAATCATCGCGGGATGGAGCAATGGCAGCTCGACAGGCCCATAACCTGTAGGTTGTTGGTTCGAGTCCAACTCCCGCAAAACTTTTAATAAAATTGAATATCCCCTGTGCACTAAGTCTTTTTTGGACATAATAATTTTAAAGTTTATTGGCATATTCAACTCGTCTATGTAAGTTAGATACTTTTGTGTACATATATAACTATAACCATTTAGTTGACTTTTATCTTAAATTCTGTTACGCTGACCGCATAAATGGAATATGAAACCTTTCAAGACAAAGACGGAAATGATTACTACAAATATTTAACAGATAAGAATATTATTGATTTTTTAGAAAAATATTACAAAGAAAATAACTTTGAATTTTTAAGATATTGTGATGTAGGAAAATCCTATAAACTATTCATTCTTGTTTATGGCGATAGATCACAGACATTAAATATTGTAAAAACCGATCTACAATATAATATAAAAGAACACATAATAAAGAATTACTCTATAAAACTAGGTGCAGCCTTTTACGGTTTTAGGAATATTTATGCTATTAAAACTAGTGGTGAAATTTACACTTATTTTGCGGGAGGAGATGGTCCTTCTATGCTGAAGGGCATAAAGAAGTTTAACGGTAATAACAAAACTCCTACTACACTACTTGAATGTTATGAAGAATCATCCAAAAAAGCCTTTTGTAAAGAGAGAGAATTAACCGACAAAGAAGTATTCGGAGATTAAATTGCAAGTTTAAGCTTACAGTTGTTTAAGCTCTCATTCTCCCGTGCTATAATCTTATATAATGCGTCGGATACTTTATGATTTAGTGGGCATAGTTGCAGTTATAGTAGCCTTAGTAGTGGGTATTTCTACGTTTAAGCTAAGTCAGCTTTCTCTTAGAGCTGAGGATTCAATTGAACGGATAGAGCAGAATAAAGATGCTAAGAAAGAAGAGCTAGATAGAACGCTTAAAGAGATCTCAAGAATAACATCGTCTAAAAATTCACTTGCGAATAAGATCAGTCAGCTTAAAGTTAAGGAGAAGAAACTTACAGGTTTAGTAAAAGAGATCAACTCCTACATTGAGCTACTTACCGCGAAGAATGCTGAACAGGAACAGCTTTTAATTGACATAAAGAAGGAGGTCGCCATGCAGAATGCACTTTTCTATATTGAGGTTCAAAAGGATCCAATCGTAACGATGTTAGAATCAATTACAATTCACGATTTCTTTGACAAGATGACTTTCTTCGTAGTTCAGAATTTAATTCTTAAACAGCGAGTTGCAAATGTAAAAGAGATGCAGAAGGGCATAGAGATACGCAAAGCTCAGATTACCGAAGATAAACTTAAGTTAGAAAAATCAATCTTTAAAGCAAAAGTTCAGATTAAAGAGCTAGAGGCGGAACAAGCTATCTTGAATGCTCAGATTAAACAGAAGAATTCACAAAAAACTGCGCTGATAAACGAGATAGCCTCACTTTCCAAGAAGGCCGAGGAGATTCTAAAAAAGAAGACAACAACTCAACCTCCCAACAATGATGCTGGCGCTGGCGGTGGTGGGAATAATGGCGGTGGAAGTGGTACTGCTCCTCCAAGTAGTTCTGTGGGCGAGTATACAATCTACTACGAAGATGGTACATTAATAAGAAAAGTGAACGGCCCCGTGCGTTTGGAACTCCAGAGTGGTGGGTATTTTAACGTAAGAACAGGTGGTTACAAGTACCGTGGCACACTTGAATTTAGAAAAGATACTAATGTTTACGTTATCAACGAAATTTTATTAGAAGATTACCTTAAGGGGTTAGGAGAAGTGCCATCATCATGGCCTAAAGATGCGCTTAGAGCTCAGGTAGTGGCTGCTCGTTCGTTTGCAATTGCAAGTAAGAATGGCAACAAGTACCCCGGAAAGAACTATCACCTATTAGATAATGTGAACGACCAGAATTACGTAGGAGTAGGGAAAGAGCAGGCATCTTACGGTGATAAGTGGGTAGAGGCGGTTAACGAGACTGCTGGAGAGGTGCTAAAGAGCGGAGATACAATAATTACGGCCTACTATCACTCGTCGTGTGGAGGGCATACGCTCTCGTCTCAAGAGGTGTGGGGCGGAAACAGAAGTTACGCTCAAGCTGAATCGGATCGCTATCAGGATGCAGATGGCAACTGGAAGGGGTACGATGATCAGAGCGGAGTCTACATAGATAGAGGTGATACCAATATAACGATGACACACCTCAAAGGCCTTATTAACAGTGCAATCTATTTAAAAATGAACAACAACTCTAAAAATGCACAAGATAATGTAATTAGTTGGAATTACGACAAGATTAAAAATACACTTGGAGAGAATTCAATAGAGAGTAAAATTGGCACGATTGAGGATATAGAGACTTTTCACGAAGACGAAAGTAAAGAACTAAAAGCAACAACTAAGAGTACAAAGAAACTTCTAATTAAAGGCCAGGTAGGAGAGTACTATTTAGATGCTCAGACTTTTAAATTAGCCTACAATATAAAATCTCCAGGTAAAAACTGGATTTCATCTACTCTTTTCTATGTAAGGAAGAATAGCTCGGATAATTGGGATTTTATCTCTATGGGGTGGGGACACAGAGTTGGAATGTGTCAGTGGGGAGCATACGGGAGGGCTAAATTAGGTCAGAATTACAAAAACATACTTAGTGTGTATTATAGAGGAACCTCTTTAGGTACCCACGATAATATGAAGGTACGGATAGGCTTAACTAAAGTAGGAGGAAGTATAACCAAACTGAATGCTACCGGAACATTTAACATAGTTTCTAATGGTACTAAAGTTGGTGAAGTTGCAGGTAATAGAACGATACACGTAGTTAGGGAATAAGGTAAAGAAAGTAAAATTGTTTTATATAATTTTCCATTTAGTTCCCTCTTTGCTGTCTTCCAACAGAATTCCTTCTTCTGCGAGTTTATCGCGAAGCTTGTCCGATTCTTCCCACTCTCTATTGGCTCTGTGCTGTTCACGTTTCTTTATTAAGCTTTCTATTTCTGCCACTTTGTTTTCGCCCAGTGATTTAATCCTGTTGACAGTTTCGGTTATACCGATTGCAAGCACTTCATCAAAACTTAAGAGTAGTGTGACTTTATCTGAACCTGTAACTGTTTTATCGTTCAACAACTGCCATACCAGAGCAATAACTTGAGGCATAGCGAGATCGTCAGCAAGCAGTTTTCTAAATTTTTCTGCATAGGGATGGGTTTTTATTGTTATTAACTTTGTATTTTTGTGATACATTTTTCCTGCAATAAATGCATCTTGCACTGCGTCTATAATTGAACTTCTCGCCCTCTTGGCAGCCTCTAATGCTTTTATAGTAAAATTAGCTTTAGTTCTATAATGTACAGTAAAGTAAAAGTAGCGTAAATCTAACGCACTAAAACCAAGCTTTTCTAGATCTGTAATTGTATAAGCATTCCCTAGGGATTTCCCCATTCTCTTGCCATCTACGGTAATAAACTCGCCGTGCATCCAGTAGTTTACAAACTTTTTGTTATTGCAAGATTCACTCTGCGCAATTTCGTTTTCGTGATGCACAGGGATTAGATCAACTCCACCTGTGTGAATATCAATCTGTTCTCCCAAATACTTCTTGGACATTGCGGAACATTCAATATGCCAGCCGGGGAATCCAACACCCCAAGGGCTGTCCCAAAGTTGGACCTGTGTAGGATCATCCAATTGCCAGAGCCTAAAATCAGCGGGATTGCGCTTGTTCTTATCTACAATGACATCATTGCGGAACCCTTCAATTTTTTCGTTTAAGTTTTGCCCAGAAAGTTGACCGTACCTCTTAAATTTACTAGTATCAAAATACACTGCACTTTTTGTTACGTAGGCGTAACCTTTCTCTATTAAAGTTTTAATCATAGCAATCTGTTCTTCAATGTGATCGGTAACACGCGGCTTAAAATCGGGTTCTGTTAGATTAATTTTTCTTGCATCTTTTTCGAACTCAGTAATGTAGAAGTCCGTAACCTCTTTAGGAGTTTTCCAACCTTCTCTTTGCATAGCTTTGGCAATCCTGTCTATACCACCTGAATCTACATCAGTATTTTCTACTTCTACCCCTTTAGCTTTTAACTTAGCTTTCTGGGCATCAGTCATAGTCATATGCCCAGCATCTGTGTAGTTACGTACAAAGGTGACTTTGTACCCAAAATATTTTAAGGTTCTCACAATAATATCATTAAAGACGTAGGTCCTAAAGTTGCCGATGGTAGCATAATCATATACGGTCGGTCCGCAGTTATAAATTTTAACTTTACCTTCTTCTAACGGAATAAATATCTCCTTCTTTTTAGTGAGTGTATTGTAAAAATGTAGATGAGTCATAGAAGAATTAACAAAAGCTAAAAATTAAAGGAATAACATTCGATTCATTAAGTGATTATATCAAATTTGACAACTATGTTTGTTTTATGAAATAATAACGAATGAGTACAGAGGGAAGAGTGCGTAATCTCCTTATCTTCATTAAGAATAATAACAGTAATTTCCTAGAAAAGATAAAGACGTATATACTGCAGAAAGGGTACACAGCAGATGAGTTTAGAGAGGCGATGGCTCTTTTTTACGCTGAGCAGAAGAGTAGTAATAATGCCAATTTACAATCGCAGTTTCAACAGCCGTCACGAGTACAATCACAAGATTTTGAAAGCACACCCATTAATGTGAATTCTTCAACTGAAGTAATTTCTAACGCTACTAACAGCGTAGCTCAAGTAACTCCAGCTAATCCGCATGCCACTAACGATGAAGTTTCTGTAGCGAGAACAGATCAGTATTTTGGAAATACTGAAACAAGTACTCAAATTACTAACTCTCAAATAAAAGAGACGAACGCAGTATCTACATCTACTACAGAGAGTAAAGAAAGCAACAAAAAGAAACCTAAACTATTTGTAGCGGTTTTTGTCATTCTGCTCCTGATATTTATTGGACTTGCATTATGGTACTTTTCCCTTATAAAATCGAACGGAACTAAAGCAAAACCCAACCAGAGCAGAAATACTCCAGCGACACCTTCTATAAAAGTAGATAAGAAACCTGGAGGGGAGTAGGGGTTCTATGCAAGTGAAAATTGATCCCTCGTGGCAACCGTTATTACAAGCCGAATTTTCGAAACCTTATTTCTTAAAGTTAGCCAGCTTCGTTAGGACTGAGTATAAAAACTCAACCGTTTATCCTCCTCCTAGTAGAATATTTTACGCATTCGAAAAGTGCAAGTACGAAGATGTAAAAGTTGTAATTTTGGGACAAGATCCATACCATGGAGTCAATCAGGCGAACGGTTTAGCTTTCTCAGTGAACGAAAATGAGAAAGTGCCACCATCGCTGCAGAATATTCTAAAGGAGGTCAGAGAAGATGTGGGCGAAACGATTATAAAATCAGGCAATTTAGAAAGGTGGACAGAACAAGGGGTACTACTTCTTAATGCGACTTTAACCGTTAGGGCAGGCATACCAGGTTCACATCAGAATAAGGGGTGGGAACTTTTTACAGATGCGGTAGTAAAACAACTCGCAGAGAAAAAAGAGCACCTGGTTTTTATGCTCTGGGGTAAGTACGCACAAAATAAGGGGCAATTTATTGATAGAAACAAACATTTAGTATTGGAGGCCCCACATCCTTCTCCATACTCAGCAAACACAGGGTTCTTCGGTTGCAGGCACTTTAGTAAAGCGAACGAGTATTTGAAATTATATAAAAAGGGAGATGTGAGGTGGTAAAAGGGTAGTAGAGGGAGAAAATCCAGAGAGTAAAAGTCACGCTCCCCCGAGCCCTAATTCAACCCTAAATATTGTACCCTGCGGTTTATTATCCTCTACAGTTATCTTACCTTTGTGGGCTTCTATTATCTCTTTTGCTAAGAATAGACCTATCCCTGAGCCATCAGGACGAATTCGCTTTGCATTCTCAAGTCGCGAGAACTTCTGAAAAAGTTTAGGTCTCTCCTCCTGTGGTATGCCGATTCCTGTGTCCGCCACCGAGAATGTAACTCTCTCATCCTTTATCTCCAGGACTAACTTTACCTCACCCTCTTTTGTATAAGCTAAGGCGTTATCTATTAAGCTACAGAAAACCTCGAATAGCTTATCTCTATCTCCGCTGATTAAGATTTCCCTTTCTATCCCTTCGCAATTGCAAATGTATTTTAGGTTTTTCTTTTCGGCTTGCGATTTGTTAATCTCGTAACATTCACTGATAAGCTTAACTATATCAAACTTTGTCAGTTTTAAACTGAATTTGCCGGATTCTATATTAGTTATATTTAAGATTTCTTCGATAACTCTATTTAAACGTTGTATATTCTCATAAACTTTATCTATATAATTTTTCTGAGTCTTGGTTAGTTGACCAAAATCACCAGCTTTAAACATAGAGATGTAGCCACGAATAATAGAGACAGGCGTTCTAAGTTGATGGCTTGCCATATCTAAGAAATTAGTTTTGGCAATGTCCAGTAGTTGCAATTCTCTAAACGCTTTTTCGAGTTCTAGTGTACGTTTCTTTACCTCTTTTTCTAAGAGTTCGTTTGTATCTAGAGAGTTCTTATACAGAATTGCTCTACTTACAGCGGTTTTGAAGATATTAACTATAGTTTCTAAGTTCTCATAGTCTTCTGCGGAAAATACTCCACCATTTGTTTTATCTTTAATAATTAAGAAAAGATTTACATCTCTTTGTAAACTAGACTTAATGATTATAGAGTAGGAGTTTAATTCCATGTAGTGTACAAGTTCAATTTCGGCTTCCCTAACTAACACAAGCCGTTTTAGCTCTTCTATCGTTAAAATGAACTCTCCTTTATGTTCTTTAAGTGTTCTTAAAGTTCTATCGATTTTAAAACTAGAAGATTTAGCAAGAATTTCTAACGAATCATAAACAATAAGTTCCGCTCCGTAAACCTCGAGCAGATCTCCTAATATCTTTGTAAACCTACTGCAGATTAGTTTAAGATTAAGTTCATTGTTCGCAAATTTTGAAAATTGGGCTATTAAGTCGGTCTTACTTACCAAATGCATGCCGTCCGTGATTTTTTTCGAGAGTTTTAGTTCCAAGAACGAATCTAGCTCCTTATATAAGCCGAATATGAAAGGAGCAAAAAGTACGGAGGCAAAGTAACTCTCCCAGTCAAAAATTATTCTAAATACGTATCTTACTCCGTATATATATACGAATATTAAAACGGTACCGAATATCGAAAGAATAGCCGTTTTGATTAGTTTAGCAAGTGCATTCTTAACTCCAGAAAGCCTCCGATTAAGCGCGCAATAAGCCAAGATCCCTGTGTAAAATACTGAAAATATAGAGGAGATATAGAGATACTCGGAATTTCCAAAAAAGATTGGGAGTATGAAGGTGAGCGAACTTACACCACCTAAAAAAAGACTAAGCCCGAACACGGCGTATTTTATGTGGATTTCGTACGTTTTCTTAAACTCTTTTAATTTCTGTGTATATTCTAATATAGACAGAAGCAAAGCAGTCAGAATTAGTAAGGAATAGAGAATGTATACAGAATTAAACCTTATTAACGGCAGCATTCCACTAGTTACATCTATTATTCCAAAATTTTTAAGTGTAAAAATAAACAGCAACGATACATATATGTAGTTAAAAATGTAAAACCTGTTTTTGTCCTTGGGCTCAGATATATAGTTGTAAGCAAAAAGCAAGTTCAATAGGGCGAATAACCCTAGAAATAAGAACGATATTTCTAGCCAGAAGAACGAATCCGCATAAATTGGGTTGTTAACCAAGTGTAGGGCTATACTCCAAAAGGTTGCAGAGAGGGAAATAGCAAAGTGGAAGTAAGTTTCCCGCCTCCTTATGTTGAAAATAGCTATAGCAAAGATGGAATTTGCTAGTGCAGCACCTGCTGTTATCCAAAGGGAAAGAAAAGGCATAAAATATTATACTATACAGAGGATAACTCTTAGCTCTCATGGTCTGCAGTACGGCAAAAACTTCACTTAATTACGCTAAGACCGAGAGTCATTATGAACTAGAATAAAGTCTAAAAAACGCTCGGCCATCTTTTCTGGACCTGATGGGAGTCGAACCCATAACCTTTCGAATGCAAATCGAATGCTCCAACCAGTTGAGCTACAGGCCCCTAATCTTTTTATTTAGGCATTGTTTCTACGGCTATGCTTAGTAGTAGACCGCTTTCACCCTTGATAAAAGCAATACCAAACCGAAAACCAGAGTTATTATACCATTTATCTAAAAATAGTTCCATATTTTTGGACTTCGGTATCTCCCATGAGAGCGTAACAGTAGCTTACCACGCAATATGCCGTCGTGGTATTATAGCTTCTAATTACTCATCCTCCCAATTTGCCGTATACTTTTTTTACAAAACTCATGATCTTCTTCTTATTATATATACCGAGTAAGAAGATAATAAATAGCATAGCGCCTGAAAGTATAGCCCTAAATGTGCCGTTTTTTGAAGTAAATCTACGCGCAGAAGTAATCACTTTGGCAGGAATAATGTAATACCTATAGCCCATCTTAACAGCGGTTTTTGAAAATTCATAATCCTCCCCAATCCCGGGATTATCCATGGAGAATCCACCTATCTTTTCAAATACTTCTCTTTTAACCATGAGAAAACAGCCTGTTTCAAGAAGGGGATTCCGCAAAACTTTGCCCAACAACTTAAGAGCATTATACCCAGTAAATAAGGTTTTCAGCTTAATCTTTCTGCCTTCTGCATCATCTAGCTTTAAGAAACACGAGGCTACATCTACTTTGTTACTTACAAATTCGTTATAGACATCCTTTAAAAATGACTTTGAGGGGAGGATGACATCTGCGTCTAAAAAGAGTATAACAGAAGAGTTGGTTGCTTTAAATCCATTGTTTCTACCTTCTATTACGTTACCTCCCTTTACAACAGTTGCACCGTAATTTCTTGCTATTTCTACCGTTCTATCGGGGGAGTTGTTATCTGCAACGATGACCTCTCTCGGTTTTACTGTCTGTTTAGCAATACTTTCTAGGAGTAGTGGAAGTAGAACTTCTTCTTTATATGTTGGAATTACAATTGAGAGATCAATCATTCATGAGTTCTTCCTTCAAATTAACTATATATTTATCGTAATCTTCGTACTTCCTAATTTTAAGAGTAAGCCATTTAACTGAACCAAGTGGGAGATTCCTGCTAAAGAAATTATACCTTCTGAAGATCTCTTTCTGCTCTTCTAGCGGGTCGTACTTTAAAAAATCTCCGTAAGCAAAACGATCAAGTTTTTTTTGGAAGTTAGTTTTTAGTATATGGCTATCTACATTTAAGAAAATAGAGTAAACTTTCGAATATTGCTCGACGAAATTCTCTACTTTCTCGAAAATACGATTATGTTCAAATATTATGTTAGATTTACCACTTCTGTGGCATTTTATAAGACCAATGACATAATCGCCAATATCTTCATGATAAATCCGGAAACCGGTTAATGTAGCCAGCTTTTGGGCAAAAGTAGATTTACCGCTAGTTGATGCCCCACTAACCAGTATAGCTTTCATAACCCTATTTTTTTGAACTCAATATAAGTTCTTTCTTTTTTAGTACTTTGCCAACTATAACATAGAGAATCATAAATATAATAAATGTCTGCAGTACAGCAGTAAAAATGTCTCCTAACCTGAAAACCACACCTCTAAAAGAGATATTAAGTGGCGCAAACTCCGTATTAGACGGAATAAAAAGGCCAATTAATGGACGAATAGCTCCATCTACAATAACGTTGACCAACTGCTTTACAGAATCTGCAATTACAATACCGATTGCTAAAGGCAGAACGGACTTCTCGCTTAAAAAAGAGAAGAACTCACCTAGTATACTCCTTCTTACAAGATGCTTAAGATTTCTTGATCTCTCCTGTTTTGATTCCTTCTGCATTTTTTACCTTCATTAACTCGATCACATTGGTTAAGGCGTAGACGACTCTTTGTTTTCTGAAAACGATTTACTATGAGCGTCTAGGCTTTTATAATAATTTGAGATTACGAACGTAGGCACGATAAAACCGATACTAATATGCGGCACTCTAACAAAGAGCCCTAAAGACGCAAGGTAGATTCCGAATATAGCCCCAACAAGCGCGAACTTATAAATCTCTACGAATTTTTGTTTAGAGTTAAAGGCGTAGGTTACAAATGCAAGTGTGGTAGATATCGCAACATAAATAAATAGTAACGCAATATAAGCTAATACGCCAAAGAAAATAACAATACGTCTGATCTTAGACATAAACTCTCTGTCTTTGCTTATAATGTTAATGAAGAAATTAATATCCTTAGAGAGAAAATTCATAAGTTCGGGCTTTGTTAGCGAAATCTTCCTTCCTTTAGTTCCAGCACCGGATTCCTTTATAAATGAACTATAGTAGAATGTTTTAAAATCGTACCTGCTACCGTTCTTAACAGAGATCTTGTCTTTTAACATTAAGATTACTGCTCGTCTGTCTTTACTATACTCTTGCTCTATCCTAGCAGAATCAGTCTCTGTGTCAATTACAAGAACTGCACCTTCGTCCGAATATCTGTACGGCATAGGCAAAAGGTCTATTTTTAAAATACCGTTCTCTATTTCAAAGTAAGAGAAATTTAGTGTAGCTATAAAATCTCGTAATTCCTTACGAACCTTGTTAATTTCAGGAATGAATCTCTTCTTAAATCTACCCAAAAGTACATTAAAAAGTACGATTGTAAAAATAATAAAGAACAGAGATATCCTTAAAAGTATCCCTAGTAATCGTTTAGTTTTAACCTCTTTGTAGAAGTTGGGTACTAAAAAACCGTAAGTAAAAAGCCTAAGCTCGAACATATTATGTTACACAATTTATGTTATATATTATATTTTACATTATACCACTCTGTATTATACCACCTTTAGGAGAGGATATACAAGCTTTTTTCTAAAACATCCAGGTAGTTTATAGCTATGCCCGTACCGTTAACCACGCAATGGATAGGGTCTTCCGCTAGATAAACAGGCACGCCAAGTGCTTCTATAAAGAGTTTATCTAAATTCCGCAGTAGTGAAGTCCCACCGCTTAAAAGGATCCCCTTGTCCATAATATCTGCTGAGAGTTCCGGAGGAGTACGCTCTAAAACACGTTTAACTTCTAACAGGATATCCCGCAGACACGTCTTTAGAGCCAGAGCAATATCGTTAGAAGTTAATGTTATATTTACAGGGAGACCTGAACCTACATTACGACCGCTTACGTTATAGGACAAGTTATCTTTGGTTTCTATGGCCGAACCAATTGCAAGCTTAACAGCCTCTGCAGTATGTTCCCCTATTACTATGTTAAATTTTTTCTTTACATAAGCCATAATTGCTTCGTTAAGCGCATCGCCGGCGCTTCTTAGTGACGATGCAACAACAATTCCATTCATTGAGATTACTGCTATTTCGGATGTGCCACCTCCCATATTTACAATCATGCTCCCGAAACTTGAATGAACGGGGAGTTTAGCACCAATTGCAGCAGCTAATGGTTCTGGGATTAAGTAGACATTATTTGCTCCCGCCTTTAATGCAGATTTAAAAACAGCTCTACGTTCAACAGAAGTTATCCCGTAAGGGGTGCTTATCACAATATCGGGTTTAAAAAGTCTTATTCTACCAAGTGTCTGGTTAATAAAATGTTTTAAAAGTTCCTCTGTAACACGTGAGTTTGCTATTACACCATCTCGCAGCGGACGTTTAATAACTATATTCTCGGGGGATTTCCCCATCATATTTTTGGCCTCTTTCCCAACACAGATAATAGTCATATCGTTTTTATCTATAGCAACATAAGTGGGTTCCTCTAATACTAAACCTTCGCCCTCTAAAAATACGCAGGAATTGGCAGTTCCAAGGTCAATTCCTATCTTTTTGGGTTTAAACTTTGAGAATAAAGACATATATGTAGTTTACACTTAAAAAAGGACATTTACAAGAGAAAACGTCATTAAAGAATCTTTAGAGCTACGGTTAAATGGAGTGCTATAATACACTATGAAGGGAATTATCAATTTAAAAAATGAACAAGTGTGCAGTTTAAGATCTATAGCAAAGCAGACTCTTAGCGTAATTGTGCCTCTTTTTTCGTTTCTTTTTGTTGTTGGCACGACAACATTAATAATCATAGTAATGAAGGGCTACTCTATAGATATTTATAAAAAGAAGATTATAAAAACCGGCGTTTTAGCCCTAGAAACTACTCCAAGAGGCGCGATGATTTCTGTCAACAATAAAGACTACGGTAAAACAAATGTTGCTATTCCTCTCGAAATAGGGAAATATAGCATAAGCTTGAAAAAAGAAGGGTATTACGAGTTTAACAGCAAAATAAGTATTGAACATGGGATTGCAACAGTCATAAGGGCATGTTTAATAAAAAGTGCCCCTCCACAAAAGATCCGAGAACGGAAAGAAAACGAGGAATTTGTTTGGAGTAATGGAAAGTTTTACTCCATAAAATCTGATATTTTAAATCGTAGATACTCTATAAGTAGGTTGGAGATAAGAAAGAACTTTTTTGAATCGGCTAAGATAACTGAAACTGCACTTGGAGAGTTCATAATTCCCGAAAAACACAAGATAAAAGAGCTACTATTTGCACCTAAAGGCTCAATGATTTTACTTAGGACAGAGAAATTAGATAAAGCCAAATCTGAATTCGCTTTCGTTTTGGAATTAGAAATGGATAAGGTTATAACTCTAACTGAAAAAAATGCGGAGAGTTTACTGCAGAACCATCTAGAAACTCCCCTTGCTACAGTAGAGTGGAGTCCCAATGAATTCTATCTTATTCTAGAGAATGAGAATTACTTACACTCGTACAATATAAAGACTAAAACTAGAAGTGTAATCATCAACAAAATGGATCGTACAAAGAGCATTGTTTGGTCGGCAAGTCAGGAAGGTGTTTATGTAGTTATCCAGAATAAATTAGAGAATGGAACTTACGCAAATAACTTCTCGCTAATAGATTACTCTGGTGTAACCAAAGAGTTAGATATTCCTAAAATAGAAGTGGACTCCAAAGGTAGACAGTTATATGTAAAAGAGTTCCTAAAAAGTAACTTGCTAATTCTAAATACAGAAAAATCGGCTTATTTGATCGGCGACATCTTTTCTCATAACGATTCTTCTATAACCATAGAAACTAACAGCATAAAAGAGTTCCCTATTAAGCATTATAAAGAATCTGGAATCTCCGTTATCGAGGTTACAGACGAGACTTTCGAAGCGCCCATCCTTATAGATAGCGAAAATACAGTAATTTTTAAAAATAAAGAAGGCAAACTGAGTTCGTTCGTATTTAATAAAGACAACTTAGACGTGAACAAAGAGTTGGGGCTATCCAAGTTAGGAGATATAGTCATTTTGGGCGAAAATTTCGGACCTTTTAGCAAAGGCAAGTATATTATGTTCCTAGAAAATGGTAACTTAAAAATGATTAGTAGGGAGGGCGATAACCTATACAATGTTGCAGCGGGTGTAAAATACCCAACGCTCTTCATAAGTGATACCTACTTACTGTACTTAGGGGATGATAACAATCTGTATTTTAAGGAGATGAAGTAAAGGAACGTCTAGGCAAATTGAGAAGGTGGCAAGGAATAATTGTTTGGTATTGTCAGATTAGAAATTTGTTTGTTACTTTTTCCTATTTTTTGTGTTATACTGATACGGCTGAGACAAAGAATAGATAACCGAGAGAAGAGGGATGCTTTCTTTGGCTTGCAAAAATTAAGTTTTATCTAAAAATATGGAAGAACTAAACATTAAACCTACGGATGCAGTAGGTAGTTCAAAAACATTTTTATTGGGCGGTATTGTAAGTGCAATTGTAATATTAGTAGCAATTGCAGGTTATTACTATTTTAACCGTATCAGCAATGTAAAAATAAATAACAAGGCCAAGAGCGCTAATGTCCCCTCAGTAGCAGAGTCAGAAAGTGTGCCAGAGACTACCGGGCATGTTACAGAAACAGTAACTCCAACAAACCCTTCGAAGATGCCGTAGGTTACCGAGCATATTACAGGAACAGTAACACCAATAGTTACCTTGGATGTTAAAACATCAGTTACACCCACAATAGACGCCAGTAAAGGTTATATAGAAGGATCATTGACTTATCCAAGTGATTTTATCCCTTATTACAAAGTCTGTGCAATAAACACAAAAGATGGTAAATCTACTTGTACGGAAACAATAATTAAAGATAGCAAACGTTATAAATACGGACAAGGTTATAAAATTGCAGTTAATGAAGGTACCTATAATGTCGAATTCTTAACAAAGAATAATCAATATGGTAAAGGCTACTATACTTACGCTTCTAGCTGTATATTAAAGGGTGAGCAGAACTGTCCAGTAAGTGTAAAGAAAAGTGTTACAGTTAAGAAAGGTCAAACTACTTTTGATATTTCACCAGATATGGATATAGCAAAAGAGGTTAAGATGTCGTACGTAGTAGATAAGCCGAATCAGAATATGTACACCTATTATAATGAGAGTGGTTTAGAGAAGAAAGCTTCTGTAAACTACAAGAAAGATGGAAGTGAGATTTACAAAGCTAATACAGACATAGAATTTGTAGGCATGAATAGTAAATTAAACGTAAGTTATGCGGTTGGAGTTGGTTTTGAGGGGTGTATAACTAGTAGTCTATCTAATCCTGTAACTCTTAAGAATAATGCTGGTAAAACTTATTATAGGGTGTTAGATAAAGATGCTGAGGATAAAAACCAGTACGATACGTATAAATATTGGATAAAAGAAGGAAATAACTGTTATTATCCTGTTTATCCACAGTACGGCTCTACGGTTATTACGGCAAAAATTAATAAAGCTTTAGGTTCCGAAGACAAAGCAGAAATTTTATCCGAGATGGATGAGATTACCAAGACTATTGTTGTAAGATGAACTGAAAACTTAGGAATTATTGGGGGAGACAGAGCAATTCTGTTCCCCCATTTTTTGTGGTGAATGCAACTTGAACGGAGGTCTCATTGCCCAATGTTGATGGAATTTTACAGAATTATAATTATATTGCACCCAGAGGGACTCGAACCCCCAACCTACTGGTTCGAAGCCAGGCACTCTATCCAAATTGAGCTATGGGTGCGGTTACGAATTAGACTTGTTAAAATCGATTATATTATACCATTATTTTACGCCACAATTCAAACTATGCAAATCTAGGAGTATAGGAATGCTATAATAACAATATATAGTGTATGAAGATAATTTTTGTCGCAATCATTCTTCTGTTACTGGCGCTTTTCTTGCTAAAACGTTACCTTGTTAGATTTATTAGCAGTCTAGTAACAATTGGTTTTACAGTTGGTATTCTAATTCTATCCACAGCCTTTTTTACACCATTCATTTATAAATCATTAGCTGTAAGCACTTTAAAAGACAGTCAAATAATTAGAACATTAGAGAGTGTAGACAGGGTAAACAATATTCGAGATAAAAGCATAAGTTCTGTTTTGGATATATTTAAAAAAGATAGTAATAAAATTGACATCAAAGAAGATCATAATAAGGATAAAAATGCACTATCGGAGAATTTTACAAACACTCTTGCAATTGTTTATAGGGCATTAGCCGGGATTTTAGGAACTATTCTTTCTGTGGTAAGTCTTTATTTTAGTTATGCAACATATATTATTAATGAGGTGGAGAGATTGAAGAAGTATAGAGATAGTTGAAATCATGAAGGTTCCTTATGATTGCTCTTTTTCGCCGCGTGTGTACATCAAGAACATTAAAAATAGAAGGGATTATAATATTGCTCGTTAATTAACTTACGTTTTGGGGATAAAAATGAAGAGATTATTTTTGATTTTGCCAGTTATTTTTTCTTTTCTAAACACAATGTTATACGGTGATAATAATTCCATCGATATGGGAAACTTCTTAGGGACTGGTTTAAAAAATCGGACTTTTTTCAAGGTAATGTCATTTTTTTAATACTATAACGCTGACTGAACTAATTTTTACAAGAGTAGTTATACCAGTTCGGGCCGATACCCTGGCCACAGCCGCCGACTCCTGAATGACATTCTCTTTCTCCAATCCATTTTTTCTGCCAGTGTAAAACCGACCTGGGCATAAGTAATGGGAAAACGAGCGATATAAAAGGCAGGCAAGTCTTGACTTTTTGCATCGGGTATCCGCTGCAAGGCGTGCCAGGCGCGCTAATATTCCAGTAAAGACGAATATTCTTTTAAGGCTTTCTTTTTTAAGATTTGTCTTTCCTCAGGCGTAAAATCTGTCATCGGTTTTTTCAAGGTCTCTTCAACCCACTTGCGGAGTGTAGTATCCGTATTAGCTATACCATAACCTTCATATAGCTGTCTCTCGATCGTGTTTCTCTGCTCAATGGTTAGACCTGAGACAAACCTGCCCGCAGGAATTTCTATCCACTCTATTTGAAGCATGTTAACCTCACCTTCATCCGGGCGTGAACTCTGCCAACTTAATCTGTAGATTTTCTACCAGCATTAAACGATAACTCTGTAATTACCTCAATTTTTCGAAAATAAACCAGCCCACTTCTCTAGCATACTGTTCGCACTCTCCTAAATCATAGATGTTAAATACCTCTACTTCAATGTCGTAGATATAATCTTGAAAGTTAATCTTGCCATCATTCTCATAATCGTTTCTATCCACATATACAAACACATTCGAACCGCAAAATTTGTAATAAATTCTGCCCTGATCGATAACACGCTGAAAATCGAACCCTAAAACACTTCTCATTTCTTCGACCAAATCATCCAAAGATTTATCGGCATCTACCAGGATATTAACAGGACTTTTCATAATCATTCTTATTAATCCGCAATAAAATTTTATTGGAAATACGTCATAAAAGTCTCTATCTCAATTTCTGCCTCGCCCTGCGCCGGGTTCGGCAAGTTATATACCTTGCCGCTTTCTATGTAATACAGATACCGTCACCAGGTGATTTGAAGATAAGGAAATGCACTCACCGATTGCTGAATACATAGGGGCCGAGCGACATTTGTAATCTAGAATCATCTTTGTATATTGCTCCAACAGCAAATAACGCTCTGTCCCGCCAGGGAAACTCTTCAATCGCTTATCCAGCGCTTCACACTGATGACGTTCTGCCCAGTATTCATCTACCGCATTAATTGGCTTGTCACTGGGTTTTAAATGGGGAAAATATAGTTTCATTGTATTTCTCCAATCACCTTAAATAAAAAATTCTTTAACTTTTTTCTTGACTTATTTTAAGATATAGTTATAGTAAATGCAAATTTTAAATTTTGTGTAATTTAAGAAGAATTAATTTATGAATCAAAAATCTAGTTTAGAATTAATACGAATAGCAGGAGCATCTCTAATAATTATTAGTATTTTTTTAAGCACTCTTATCTATCAAGGAGTGAAATTTGACAATTTCAAAAAAAATGGTATTGAAACCACAGCAAAGGTCGTCAAGAAATACACAAAAAGAACAAGAACTGTATTAACTGGATATGCTCAAGCTACTAAAGCGACAACTCAAAAGTATCGAACTGATTTTATGCTTGATATAACTTTTTTTACAAATTCAAAAAATACACAAAACAGTGGAGGTCTAAAGCTTATTAAAACAAAGATACAAATAGATAATAAAAATCTAAAAACAATTAAAAAGGGAGATGAAGTAGAAATAACTTACTTACCAAATGATCCAGAAAATACTGCTGTAATAAAAAATGCGCTTAAAACAGGTTTAGATGAGACAAGTTTAAAAAGATATCAGGAAAATGGTATTACTGTTAAAGCAAACATAATAGATATTGACTTCGAAAAACATTTGGTTCATGTTATGTTTATGACCAAACTCAATATTGAAATTGGGAATTATATATCTTCTAGGCTTGATGTAAGCAAATCTGTCTGGGATTCTGTGAATGAGGGTGGAGAGATCGAGATAGTTTATTTACCAGAAAACCCAAAGGAAAATGTTGTTTCAAAAGCAATGCTTAAAAAGGGTATGATTAATCCATATTTTGTTTCTGTGCTTGCAGTGCTTTCATTTGTTATTGGTATTTTTTTGATGTTGAAACATAAGCATTAACATACTTACAATCGAAACACCCATCCTTAACCTTCGGACAAGAGTTTGGTTAAGACATTCTCTATCGCTTCGTATCCATAAACTCCATCCTCGGGCAATGCGGCCAAGTCTTTTGCATCGCAATATGTCCTTCGTACCGGCAGATCCAACCCATTGGTGTCCTGATCGTATTCCACCAGCCAACCCTTGCTGGGGTTCTCCATATCTATCTGCCCAAACAAGGGCACCGGCCACTCCTCCCGCCGAAACGGTCGCGTGCTCGGAATCAGCGGCCAGGTCCCCCAAAGGATTCCTAATGGACCGAACCAGGCAATCAAGATCGCCTCCGAAGGGTTCTTGCCCCAAGTCTCCTGTTCATCTGGGATATCCATGTACCGGGGGCTGAAGAAATAGCCAAGGTGAGGCCCCTTTACCTTATGACCTCCTCGTGCGATGATGCCCAAGGCGTAACCACCGCTTTTCAAAGGCACGGTAAACCACTGCCCCTCGGAATACTTGATGTGTTTCTTGCGTGGTTTTTTCTCCATCTATCTATCCTCTTCTGCGATTTTTTTCAACAATTTATGTTGATAAAAGGCTGCACCAAGGCAAAATGCTCACATTGACGCACAATGTTTCCGCGCGGAACGCTTCTTTTAATTCAAGCTTGTTTTTCAATTAACATCTAAAAATTTAAGATAATTTCCAATCTCTTCATTAGGATTTTCTGAAGAAAAAGAAATTACACTAAATCCCTGTTTTGTGGAATCATTTACATTTGCCCCAGCATCAATAAGGCTCTTAACTACTTCAAGATTCGTATTATCCCTTGCGGCATACATTAGTGGTGTTAAGTCATTATTATCTCTATCATTAACCTTTGCTCCAGCTTCAATAAGTGCCTTTATAGCTTCAACATTTGTATTTTGCCAGGCAAAATGTATTAATGGTGTTGCTCCACTATTATTATCTCTATCATTTACATTTGCCCCAGCCTGAATAAGAGTCTTAATAACTTTAACATCGTTATTCCATTTGGCTTTCATCAGTGGAGTTACTCCGTCCTTATCTTTCTCATTTACATTTGCTCCCTTCTTTATGGCTTTACTTACTTCTTTAGCACGGCCTGTTTGACACAGAGAAAAAAAGTCTTTCTCTCTCCCACAACCACTAAAAATAATTAAAAAGCATAAAAGTCCAAAAATCAAGCTATTTAAAAATATTTTCTCTTTCATCTAAAAACCTCCTTTATTAACAGGTTCTTTAAAGTATCTTTTATATGAAATATATCTATCTTCCTGTTATAATTATAACTAACTCATTTCAAAATCATCCCATACTTTTGGTACTGGATGAAAAAAATTTTTTTAATTTTTATTTTTAGAAGGGGAAATCACCCATACATACAGGCGATGATTCGAATCATCGCCTGTAGAATTAAATATTACTTCTATTCTGTTTATAAAATAGAACTAATAAAAATCTATTTTACTTTTATTTTCCAGATATTTTATATAATTTTAATAACATCCAGTATAAGTATACTATTGAAAATCCAAACTGTCTTGCTCTTTCTTGATCAATTACTATTCTTTGATCAGGTTCAAAGTTTAAAACCAATTCATAATCATAAGTTGTGGAATTAAGACCTTTGAAGGACATCAAATTACTTCTATGATTTAAAAAGATACCTTTTAATTCATTTACTGGCTTTTTATAAATATTCCTATTAAAGGGGAATCGAAAATGTATATTATCTACTTTTAATATTAGTTCACAGGGTTGTTTTCTTTTTATTGAGACAAAAACAACCAGAATAATTGCAGGTATAAAAAGAAAACTTGTAAGTAAGAATATAATCAAGAATGCAAGAAAATGAAACTTTCCCCCAGCAAAAAAAGGTATCCAGAAACCTAACAAACCAATTCCCATATAAAAAATTAGCAAAATCAGTATTTCACCAACAGTAAACCAATAAGTTTTGGAAGATATTTTTAAAGTATAAGGAAATTCTGGTATTTTTTTTATAAAAAAATTTTCAAGTATAATAAAATAGAATTCAAAATAATTTTCTAAATTAGAAGGTATTTTAAAAGAAGATTTTGGGGACTTTATTATTAATTTAGGATTCAACCCCAAACCATATTCTTTGATATCTGTAATCTCACTGAAGGGAATTTGTTTAATATACCATAAGCGATGAAGAATTATCGAATCTTTTGACAGAACAACAAATCCAATATTTTGCAAAAACAAATAAATACAAATTAAAAGAAAAGGCATAAGTATAAGAGGAATACCAATTCCAACTTGCAAAGTAATCCCGCTTCTAGGATTTAAAGAACAAACAAAAAGAAATATATCAATAGCCAGTATAAGTAATGTAGCAAAAATTATCCATCTTCTTGCAAAAGTTTGAAAAGGATAAATTTTTCCTTTTTGCCTCCATTTTTCCTGCAAGTCTTCTTTATATTTTTTTAGCATCGCGTCTATAAAACTAGAAAGTCCCAAAAATAAACTAACTATGAAAATAAATATAAAATAGTCTATATATTGTTTATTCATAACATTTATCTCTAAAACAAAATCCCTTAATAATATTCCACAACTTAAGTTAACTAATAAAAATTATTATTTAACAACTAAATAAAGTCATCTAATTTTAATCCAATTTTGCTTAATTGCTTACTTAAATCCCAGTCATCTGGTTTCAACTCTGGATTGAACCATAAAGCACCCCTTTTAATCCATTCTTTAAGATACTGCATCCTTGCCTCAATCGTTTCATCATCATAACCAAATTCACATCCACAACAAGGGCAGATATCATAACTTGGGCACCCTGTTTCATCCCAAGGAGGTTCATCTAAACCCAAAAATCCACATACCGGACATGTATATCGTTGCATTGTTAATCCCCTTACTCAAGTTATATTTTACAGCATTATAATATATTGTATCTACATTTTATAAAGTTTTCACATTCTTAGTGTCCCTGTGGCAATTATCCAGGCAACTTTTTTAGCTCGCTCCTGACAGGTTATAAATCCTGGAAGGATATTTTTTTGTTCATTCCAGTTATCATATATCCCTATGGTATTTTCTCAAACTGCCTCCTGAATTCCTCATTTTGCTCCTGTTCAAATTTTTCGTATTCCTGGCACCGTTGCTCAAAAGTATCTTCCTTGAAAAATTGTATTACCAGGTTACATAATGGCTTCAGTCTTGGAGATAACTCAGCCATTTGCTGATCTTCTGTCCTGACAGTGCCTCCAATCCTTTGAAGTAATTCTTTAACATCCAGAAGTTTTTTCTCAATGAAATCCATAACACTCCTTGCATAGTACCAGTGTCTGACTCCATCAACAACATTTTCCCAGCCAATTTGAGCTAAAAGCGTTCCAAATAAAAGGTTTACTTCACCCTGAGTGCGGTAGAACTTGATGCGACAGTTATTTGACTGTAACACAATCAGGCAGTTCTCTCCAGATTTTGCTGACTCGCTGTGCACAACTTCAAAGCCATATAGATAAAACAAATAACTAAAGTAGTGTTTAATTTGCTTTAAGAAATCCACACACTCTGTAGGAATAATGACTGTCCGCTTAACTCTAAATACTTTAAGTAAGCATTCTTTTAATTCTCTAAACATAAATTAATCTTTCTTTCCTCTAAAAATATCAAAGTATTCTTATATTTTTTGTCAATCTACACAATTTTAAAATAAAATTAAAAAATTTATTTCAATTTTGTATAAGCTGGCATAGAACTGCAAAAAAGTTTTTTAGAAAAATGAGGTAAAACCTGGTTAGTAAATATTAAATTACCTCACTTATGCAATTTATATCAAAAATACCGACATATATAACATCTAAGACCATACCAATCTTTAAGCAATTTAACCCCTTGCCAAAATTATATGTTATCATTATGAACTATTCAAATTTTACCTTGCTCTTTTTCGCCGCATGTGTACATCAAGAACAAACAGTTGCAATCCTATTATTTTGTGCTATAATAACAAGAGTCAGAGACAGTTGGAGGGTCTCAAACATTGCTTCCTAGAAGTCTTTGCAATGTTCTGGGATCCTTAAATATAATATCCAACCGAGACAGAAGTTTTTATTTCGGTTTCCAACTTATTCTACTTAAATGGCTATATGGGACGTGACCATTTAACCAAGTGCAATTTTTGGATTAGACTCATATAAATTAATTCTTAGATTAATGGCCAAGACAAAATCGCAAAAGAATCTGCTTTTTGCTAACTACAAAGGACTTGTAGATAGCGGGACATTTGTTGTTGTCTCGCTTAACAAAATACCTGCTCCTGTAATCGCTTCGTTTAGAAAAGATCTGCAAGAAAGTGGATCAAAACTCCATCTAATCAAGAATAAAGTTTTCATGAAAGCTATTTCTGATCATGAGAGTTTGAAATCAATATATTTAAGAGGGCAACTTGCAATTCTCTCCAGTAGTACAGATATTGTTAGTGCACTAAAAAAATTAGATGATATGCAGAAAATGGCTAAAGAAACTCTCTTTTTAAAAGGAATGACCGGCGAAGAACTTGCTAACTATCAGTCGTATTCTTATGAGTGGGGAATTTTAGAAGGTAAATTTTTGGAGGCAAAAGATATAGATATGCTCTCTAAATTACCTGGCAAACAAAGTTTACTAAGTCAACTTATTGGAACAATGACCGGAGTGATCAATGGTTTTATGAATGTTGCAAATGGAAATATGAGAAAATTAATATACGCTTTAGAAGATTTAAGATCGAAAAAAGCATAAAATTAGTTAATTTATTATTATTTTATTAATATGACAGACGGTACAAAAGTCAATCTAGACGAGAAGCTACAGAAAATTCTAGATGCGGTTTCTGGACTCACTGTTTTAGAGCTTGCGGAGTTAGTAAAAGCAATGGAGGAAAAATTTGGGGTTAGTGCGACAGCTCCAGCAGTTGCAGTTGCGACAGCTCCAGCCGCAAGTAGCGGTGAGGAAGCTGAAGAGAAATCCTCTTTCAATGTTGTCCTAGAGAATGCAGGTGATAACAAAATTAGCGTAATTAAAGTTGTAAAAGAGCTTACCGGTCTTGGGTTAACAGAAGCTAAAGCCTTTGTAGAAAGCGCTCCTAAGAATGTAAAAGAGGGCGTAAGTAGAGAAGAAGCCGAGCAGATGGTGGCCAAATTGAAAGAAGCTGGCGCCGTTGCAAGCATGAAATAGATGAAAGCTCTGGTAGTTTTTGTCTCGAAATAGTAAACTAAAGGATCAGCTTTGGGAACCTTTGGGGGATTTGTGTAGTATAATTACTTATGCTTATTAAACTCCCTGCTTATTTAATTTCGGTTGCAAAGAAAATTCTTGCTTCTGGCTATAAATGCTACCTGGCTGGGGGATCTGTTAGGGATATTGCACTTAATAAAACTCCCAAGGACTACGATTTGGCTACAGATGCACTGCCCGGTGAATTGTTACAAATATTCCCTAATGCGCTCACTATTGGGGCCAAGTTCGGGACAGTCGTAGATGTATACAAAGCAAGTAATGGAGAGAATTATAACATAGAGATTACAACATTTAGAGTAGACGGCGAATATAAAAACGGTAGATGGCCAACTAAAGTGGGTTTTGTGCGTACAATAGAAGAAGACCTCGCGCGACGAGACCTAACAATCAATGCAATGGCAATGGATTTGTCACCACTTAAAGAGTACTCAAACGATGCTTTAATCGCTAGTAGAAGTATTATCGCAGACTCCGATAATTTACCAAGGAAGGATTTAGAGCAAATCGAGTTTGACCTCGAAATAATTGACCCCTTTTGTGGGCTAAAGGACATAGAGAGTAAGATAATTAGAGCAGTTGGTGATCCTGTTGCAAGATTCATCGAAGATGGTTTGCGCCCATTCAGAGCTTGTAGGTTTGTGGCAACCTTAAACTACACTATGGACGAAGCCACATTTAATGCGATTACTCAAACTTTAGATGTGGCTAGCAAGGTTTCTATTGAGCGTATCCGGGAAGAATTGGAGAAGATTATTGCTAGAGCAGAAAAGCCTTCAATTGCTATAGAACTTATGCGTCGTAGTGGTCTACTAAAACTGTTCTTGCCTGAGTTAGTAAAAGCTTACGGTGTAGAGCAGAAACTTTTCCATATACATGATGTCTACACTCATTTACTACGAAGTTTTGACCTCGCGCCTCCCAAAATTAGGATGGCAGCACTTTTGCATGATATTGCGAAGCCTTTGAAAGATACAAAAGATGGCCACTTTTACGGGCATGATATAGAGGGTGCAAAGTTGGCCGAGCAGATCATGACACGTCTTAGATTTCCAAAACGGGAAATTAAATTCGTGACCAACCTTATCCGCTGGCACATGTTTAAGTACCCTGTAAAATCCATGAAACATAAAGAGACAGATTTTTGGACAGATGGGGCTGTACGTCGTTTTATTCGTAATGTTGGCATCGAGAATATCCCTTATCTATTTGAGCTCAGAAAGGCCGACGCAGGGAGCAACCCGTACACCGAGTTTGACCCTACTGAAATTATTGAACTGCAAAAACACATAGACAGAATAATGCAGGAAGATAACGCATTCTCAGTCAAAGATTTACGTGTTAATGGCGATGATCTTCAGAATGAGTTAGGTTTAAAACCTTCCTCTAAAATTGGGGAAATCTTAAACAAACTGCTAGAGTTATGTATCGAAAATCCCAAATTAAACAGTAGAGAGAAGTTACTCAAGTTCGCGAAAGATATGGTGTAAGTACAATCATGAATTTTATCCAAGACCAATTGCTTAGTATTAAAACCAACCCACAGAGTTACTCTGTAGGAGATACGCCTGCGGAATCATTCAGCGTCATTATACTGTTTATCCCTGCAGTTTTAACGTTAGGATCTAGCATAAATACCTTGAGCAAATCTTTCATTCTATCTTCGGCCCCTTTAGAGGCTGGAGTAAAGGTCTCATAACCTGTGTCGTAGCCCGTGTAGCCGATCGGCGGCACAATCCAACCACAATAGCCGTTATCCTGCCCATCTTTTACGGTAATTATGGCCATATTTGATTTTATACGGACAGAACTTATTCCAGAGAACGCAGGGATTAATTCTCTAATCTCGCTTTCGGGCACATCTGTAGGTTTATTAAATAGTACGTAAATTTTGTTCCGTTCATAATTCCCACTAAATGCATTTTCAACTTTGTCAACTACCTCCTTAAGTTGGCTAAAGTTTGACTTTCTGTAATCTTCGGCCCGGTTGGTAATATCGGTTAAACTATAGTAACCCGTAGTATTATACCAGTAGTTGCCGGGACAAGACGTATTATTGTAATTCCATTTATTAGCATCGTAATCCCAAGCATACGAGTCTCTATGTCCAAAAACTGTACAGGTTGGGTCAAGCCAGTTAGATAAACTCCGTTTACAGTATTTAAGTTTAAAATTATGAAAAACGGCTTTCTCCGCCATAAGTTTAATGAGAGATTTTATGGCAGCGTCACTTGGTCTCGCGTAGGAGAAGTCGCCCATTAAGGAGATTCCCACACTGGTCTCGTTCGCATATTCAAATGCATGATAACCTTTTACCCCATTCCCTCCAATTTTACCTTCGAATATGTTACCGTGCGTATCTATTACATAATTGTAGCCTATGTCTCCCCAACCGCGTGTATAAGCATGGTAAAGATAGATATTTCTTACCCCCTTAGTTGTATCAGTGGAGTAATTGTTAGTTGCAGTATGATGAATTATAATCCTGCTAATTCTATAATATTCCGGCAACCAACGACAATCATCCGCAGGATCGCTTGTTCCAGCATTATCAATGCGTAAACGATTAATACTGTTTATATCTTCCGAGCTACGACTGTCCCAACTGTCCGCGTTTGCACCCCATTCACTACGGCTTTTTATATTAAGCGTAGTATAGTTAGCTCCAGAATTCCTGTTAAAAACACCCATGGCTAAGGTCTTCGCTACATTATAATCATTTATAGAAGTTGAGTTGTAGAAGTCAATGCCAAATTTTTTGGGTAGCTTATTAAATTTTATATATATATACTTCACTGCTCTATCTTCGCTAGAGATTAGTGGAGAGATGCTTTCGCCTAAATCTTCACCTACTTCGTCGTCTACATCCATCTTTACCAGGTCAGGAAGAGTAGAATCTCTCGAGTAACCGAACATAAATTCGCCTTCTTTCCATTTTAATGAAAATCCTGTAAAAACTAGAGAAGAGAGGTCAATCTTGTAAATCACTGTGGTCTTGAGTAAGTCTAAATTCTGTAAACTGTATGTACCTGCTGAACCAGAGGAGGAGAAAAACCCTGTCTTTACGGAATCGTTGCTGATTTTTAGTTCTTCTACTATAGCTGGCGGTGGTGCCTTATCTAGTTTTTTTACAGGTAATTTCTTTTTAGTTATTGTCTCACTATCTGTAACATCTTTCTTTACGCTCTTTATTCTAGAGTCACTTACATTATCTTGCACGTTTTTTTTATAGATCATTTCAGATAGTTTATTCTCGTCAGGAACATCTTTTAATGTTTCTTTAATTAATTCAACCGAGGATTTATTTATACTGTCCGAGTTGATAACTTGTTTCGTTGGGCTAAACTTAAGGTATGTTATTACAAATATTGAAACAACAACCATCGGAACTAAAATTTTCCTTATAAATTCCATAGTAGATATAGCACTATAATAATTAAAAAACCGCCGCAGAACATCCTTTCATTTTAGTGTCCCCTTTCTAACTCTAACAGCAAACCTAAAAACACTACTTTCTCACTCTATGTTTCTCTACGCTTTCTTGTTACTCTCCGCAATCTTCTTCGATATTGAATTAGGTACCCTCTCATAACTTGCAAACTCCATATAAGGATTACCTCGTCCAGACGTAACTGCTCTAATCTTTTGAGTTAAATCAAATGTTTCTGCGAGTGGAATAAGTGCGTTAATTACTTGTACTTCGAACCTAGATTCCATGCCTAATATCTGCGCACGTTTTCCATTTAGTAGACCTGTAACTTCACCAGTGTACTCATCGGGAGTTGTAACCTCTAATCTCATGATCGGTTCTAGCAAATAAGGATTAGCTTTATTCATGGCATCTTCAAATGCCATTGCTCCCGCAATCTTAAACGCAGCTTCGGATGAGTCTACCTCGTGGTAACTTCCATCTTTTAAAGTTACTTTAATATCTACAACGGGATAACCCGCAACCACACCTGACTGCAGTGCTTCAAGCACACCTTTTTCTACAGCAGGAATATACTCATTAGGGATTGCTCCACCTTTAATTGCATTAACAAATTCAAAGCCTTTGCCCTTCTCTAAAGGTTCAATCTCTAAAACACAGTGACCGTACTGGCCTCTACCACCACTTTGTTTAACAAATCTACCACTACCTTCGGCTTTGCTTTCTATGCCCTCTCTGTAAGAAACTTTCGGATCACCTAGTTTAACTTTTAATCCGTACTGTCTCTCCATTCGTTCTGTCCATATGTATAAGTGAAACTGACCCATTCCAGAGAATATCGTTTCGCCAGTTTCTTTATCTACATTCACCTTGATTGTTGGATCCTCTATCATGACTTTCTGAAGGACGTCTACCATCTTATCAGCATCGTTCTTAGTTTCTGGTATAATGGACGATGATACAACAGGCTCAGCAAACTCTATTCTACCTAAAACAATCGGTTTTGTGATTTCGCAAAGAGTATCACCAGTTACACTATCTTTCAACCCTATAACTGCTCCAATTTCCCCCGCCCGTAATTCTGTAGCTTCCTCTCTGTGATTAGCGTGCATAAGAAGTACACGACTAGCTCGTTCTTTAATCTTCTTGTTAGAGTTATATACGTAGGTCCCTGGTCTTAGAGTTCCTGAATATACTCTAACGTAAGAAAGCGTACCAACATGAGGATCGTTATCTACCTTAAATACAAGAGCCGCCAACGCTTCTTTCTCATCTTGTGGAATTATCACATCCTCTTTTGTCTCTGGATTTATCCCTCTCGTTGGAGGTAAATCTAGTGGTGAAGGTAAATAATCCGCAATCATATCTAGGAGTTTACGGGTCATTGCTGTACGTGAATCTCCACCAGCTATGGGATATATCTTCCTTGCCAAAACTGCTTTTCTCAACGTAGCTTTCAGTTTATCTAAAGGAATCTCCTTTCCATCAAAATAATCCTGCATAAGTTGATCATCATTCTCAACTATCTTCTCTATAAGCTCGGCCCTCGAACTCTCAACTAATTCTTTCATATCTTCGGGTATATCTACAAGCTTCCATGAGAGCTTATCACCCTCTGGATCGTAAATATACGCCTGATTCTCCAACAAGTCTACCAAGCCATGTAAATTATGCTCTGCACCAATAGGGAGCGAGATTGCAACCGCATTCTTGCTTAATCGCTGTTTAATTGAGTTCACGCTTGTTTCAAAGTTACCACCAAGCAAATTCAATTTGTTAATAAACCCTATTCTTGGGACTCCGTACTTATCAGCTTGCCTCCAAACTGTCTCTGTTTGAGCTTGTACACCAGTCTTCCCATCAAATATAACTACTGCACCGTCAAGAACTCTCAGGGATCTCTCAACTTCCGCCGTAAAATCTACATGACCAGGTGTGTCTATAAGATTGATCCTATGAAGCCGATTGTCAACAGTCCAAAAACATGTTGTTGCAGCTGCAACGATTGTTACACCTCTCTTCTGTTCCTCTGGTAAGAAGTCCATTGTTGTATTACCCTCATCTACATCTCCAACATCGTGTTGTCTGCCAGTTAGGAATAGGATTCTCTCGCTTGTCGTGGTTTTCCCCGCATCAATATGTGCAATAATGCCAATATTTCTAACTTGTCCTAAAGGAACTTGAGTATATTTTAAAATTTGGTCTGTAGCCATAACAAATATAAAAAAATTTTAATTGATTCCGTTCTTAATGGAAACACTTGACAGTATACATTTTACGTACTTCTTAATAGAGTATCCCTAAAACACATCACGATTATACTATAATAAAAAATTTTTTCAAAGCAGCAGAAGAAGTGTCAAAACAAAAGCGCCTATACAAGAGACGAAAAAGTGTATTAGAGTTATAAACTTCATAGGCATGGCATTCTTCAAATCCAACGATAAAGAAAGCACTCTAACTCGCAAATACAAAAAGAACGAAAAAAATACGTACATAATTAAAACTATGAAAACGCACAGTTTTAAACAGATTGTAAAAAGTAGTTCTAAAGTCATTTCTGCTCGTCTTTGTTCATATTAGTTGAAACCCTTTGATTCTCGACAAGATCCAAGATTATATCTTGAATAGCGTGAGGTTTAGGTATATTAAGGATTTCGAACTCAGACTTCTCTGCAGATGTTTGTAAGAATAGGTTTCCCATATCAAAAAAGGTCGCAAAGAAACCCGGTGTAGAAAGAGAAACATCTTGAATCTTACTTAAGGTTGCTCCACTCCAACGAGAATCAAATATCGTGGTAAAATCTAAATCTACAACACGCGTATTTGTAACTATAAAGACATTAAAGTACCATTTAATAAGTGCGTATAAAAGAGAAGCTATTGTAAACATCACCCCCATAATCATAACTACCAAGGTTATAGCAGTAGTGTTAATAGAGCTTATATTTCCGAGTTGGCTGAACAAACAGGCAAAAAAAATAAAAATGAGAAGTAATCCAAGCGATCCGGCCACATCTCGAACAAGTACTATCGGATGCTGCCTCAAAAAGAGAATAATCGACTCAGTCGCCTCCTGCCCTTGGAATTTAATCCCCTCTGGATAAACCTTTACCGCCTGAATAAAAGGATAGGTTTTAAGCTCTTTTAACTTCGCAGTAGCAGACTGATACTTCTTTAAAAATTTAGGCATTACGTATAGTATACCACACTTTTTATAATTTTATGTAAGATATGCCTAAATAGACAAATAGGGTATAAGTTGTCATGCACACAAAGATGTCTTCGTTTAAACTATGTGATAGAACGCCCAATTCATTGTTCAAACTAATTTAATTTTGTTCAACAAACATTCGGGATCGTCAATCTTTTTACTTGGACACAAGTACTGGCCTACAACCACGAAAATCTCGTTAGTTTTAATCCAAAGCTCCTTAGGCAATTTTTTAATTAAGGCTTTCTCGGTTTCTAATGGAGTTTTTGTTTTAACATAACCTATCTTATTCATAATCCGATGAACATGAGTATCAACAGAAATTGCCGGAATTTTATGAACTATCGCGATATAAAGATTTGCGGTTTTCCGCCCAACCCCACTTAATTTAAGTAGCATGTCAAACTCCTGTGGAATTTCTCCCGCGAACTCATTTTTTATTCTCTTCGGCCATGATTTTAAAAACTTAGCCTTATTCTTATAGAATCCTACTGGATAAATCAACCTCTCTATTTGTGTCACAGATAGCTTCTCTAGGTCAGCAACTGACTTAATAGCTTCGAATACTTTTGGCAGAAGTGAAACTGTGAGTGAGTCTTTAGTACGAGCGGAGAGCATTATTGCAATTAAAGTCTGCAGTTTATTATGCGTTCCTTCCCATACTTGTTTTGCCATAGGCTTAGGAAATTTAGAGATCTCCCTCTCTAAAATAGAGTAGAGCTGGTGAATGGTAAGAGTATCAGTCATTTTCGATCTCCTTCCATCCTTTTAACCTCTTCTAAACTTGTTGAATCTGTGGGCTGTTTCTCCCTAAACTTTTTAAAACGTGGGAACCGTAGCGCATACCCAGAGCTGTGCAGTGGGCTTTTAGTAATTTCGTCTGCTTCTACTTCAACAACTAATTGTGGAGTTAACCACACATTTGGAGTAAGGGTTGAGGGTACATTATAAATTAAAGGTTTAGCGGGGACAACAAGCGCATCGCATTTTAACTTTATTTCCTGCCAAAGCTCATCTGTAATTCCTGTACCAATTTTCGTCACCGTAACAAACTCATTAGCTTCTTTGCTGTAAATCCCGGCTAACAGTGCTCCTATTCCAAATTTTGCCAAACGCCCCGTTCCGTAATAGTAACCCAAAATAACAACATCTAAAGTGTCGGCAAGTGATCTCTCCATAGATTTTTTGTATTTAATCCAGTCGAAATTCCTGTTACCCGGTTTATAAAAACTCCCAGAATCTTTAAAGACTACGCCTTCCAATCCTAAATTAGAGTATTTTAAGAACAGCTCTTCGGCCTCCTTAGCCGTTCTAGGTGTATGCACTGGAGTTAAAACTATCTCGTTGGATAATCCCTTTATTTGCTCTAACTTCGATTTTCTTTTGCGAAGTTCAGTACTAAGTAGAGAACTGTTACCAAAATAGAGGAGGTCGAAGACGAAATATCTTACAGGTGTACTCTCTGCGTTAGCTTCTACATTATACTTACGTTTTCTTGTCATAGTCTCTTGGAATGGCAGGAATCTATCAGTATTACTATCGTAACCTATTACTTCCCCGTCCAAGACCAACCCTTCAAACTTACTATTGTCGTACGACAACTGTTTGAAAATACTTTTACATTCTACTACAATCTCGGGAAACATACCGGTTATATTTTCCAAACCCCGAGAGAACATAGACACAACAACAGAATCTTCTGACTTGCTGGCCATTAGTGTAGGGATATCCTTAACAGAATTATTTGTTTTAATCCTACTACTCCAGATTCTCTCAAATTTATTACTCCTCCCATCATCTCTAAAAATATGGATCTGGCAACGTAAACCATCGTACTTAGGCTCTTCTATTGGATCTACTATTCGTTTCAGAATTTTAGCTATGCTCTTCTCTCGCTCAACCAATTTTGGAGCAATTGGAGACCCAAGCACAAAATCTAACTTCTTTAGCTCTTCAGCTCCACCCAACTTATAAACATAAGCTATATGACCGATATCACTTGTAATATTTAATGCGCTCTCTATTAAAGTTTTATCGTTTAAGTTGCCTAAACTAGACCAACTCAACGCCTCCACCAGCGAGCGTTCATTAGCACCTATTCGCAACTGTCCTTCTATAATTCTGATTATGAATTTGGCTTCTACTCCAGTAACTACATTTAGTAACTCCGTAAGCATTCTACCTTTCTCTCCCACAGAACCTTTCCCTTCAATATTGGCAATCTCCCAAAGTTTATCGTACAGCTCTTCAATCGATAGACTAACATTCCGGGCCCCCGCTTTGTTTCCTAGTCTCTCTGCAAGACTGCCTCCAAGATCTCCTGCTTTGCTTAGTTCTTCAGCATCCAATCCAAAATTTGCAGTTAGAATAGTGATCAAACCCCGTTTAGAGAGATTAAACTCTGATCTAACGAACAGTGGAGCAATTCTACCGAGTATAAAGTATGAGAATATAGCAGATTCGGTAGGACTCAATTGGGTGTAAATATTGGCCAATTCCGAGCGAATCTCCAGCCTACTACTAATTTTTTCGATATCATTCAAAAGAGTACAAAGAGAAACAAAAGAGGTCATATGTAGATTATAACATCGTACATCGTACAACACATTTATAATTGAATTACAGAGAAAATTGTAACGAACACTTTATATTAAATAAGATTTTGGAAAAACGAACTTACAAAGTATGCTATAATATGATAGTACGTTAAAAAGGTGAACAGATATTTAGCAAATCGTTAAAGACAGAGTGTATAAGAAAGACGCGTATTTAGTTAAAAATTTTTGAATCGATTGGAATAAGACTATTGATAATGAAAATGTTTGAAAAAGTCATAAATTTCTATTCATAATTATCTATCAAGTTCATCATATTTTTACGTTAATATTTTAGTATACCGAAAGTTGCCAAGCTAAACGAGATCAGCTAAATACGGACTTTCCATATACTAATACATAATTTTTTACTTTATACAAGAATGAATGTTATACTATTTTTAACAACAATAGCTGGTGGTTTTGCCGCTCTCTATTTCTATACTAATCAAAGAAAAACCATAAGAGAATTCGAAAAGTTTAAAAAAGAGGAACTCCAGAAAGCTGCCCAAGAGATCATTAAGAAAAAGTTCTCTGAAAAGGAAAAAGAAGCCGAAGAAATCAAAACCCACGCAACAAATCTTTACAAGAAAGTAAAGAGTCAAATAGAAGAAGAGCAAAAAATCCTGAGAAACGAAGAGAATAAACTAAAAAGCGAGAAAACCCAAATGCTGGCGCAGAAACGCCGGTACGAAAAACTTTTGGCAAATGTTGAAAACCTAAAGAATGAACTTGCAGACAAAATTAAAAAAGCTGCAGGAATTTCAAAAGAAGAAGCTAAAAAAGAGTACCTACTTGCATTCGAAGACGAGATCAACGAGTACAAGGCAACCAAAATAAAAGCTGCTGCAAAGGAAATCGAGCTAAAGAAGGACGAACTCGCCCAAGATCTAATACTTAGTGCCATGCAGAGTATAATTGTAGATGTTGTGGATGAAGCCACGGTAAGCCGAATAGAGATCAAAGACGAAAGTATAAAAGGAAAGATTATCGGGAAAGATGGACGCAACATCCGTTCATTTGAGAGTGCTGCTGGTGTAGAATTGATTGTAGATGAAGCCCCCAATATAATAGGGATCTCCTCCTTTGATTCTGTTCGCAGAGAGATTGCCAAAATTGCGCTTGAAAACTTAATAAAAGACGGAAGAATTCACCCAGGTGCGATAGAAGAACATATAGAGAAAGCGAAAAAACTGATGGAAAAAGAGCTTATCAAAACAGGTATGGAACTTGCAACTATGATCAATTGGATGGATATTCCTAAAGAAATCCTGCCGCTTCTAGGTAGACTAAAGTATCGTCGTAGTAAGGGACAATCACAGTACATCCACACGTTAGAAGTAATCAAAGCTGGCGAATATATTGCCCGAGAGTTGGGTGCAAATGTAGGTCTTGTCCAAAAAGCTTGTTTGCTTCACGACATTGGCAAGGTCCTCTCGCATAAGATTAAAAAGCCACACCATAGAATTAGTGGCGATATAGCGAGGAAGTATAATTTAGATCCTAAACTCGTAAATGCTATTGAAGCTCATCATGGCGACATTGAGCCACAGAGTTTAGAAGCCTCAATAGTTACAGTTGCAGATGCAATCTCTGGCGCAAGGCCTGGCGCAAGACAGGAGAGTTTAGATGAATACATAGAAAGAGTAGAAGCCCTCGAAAATAAGGCATTCGAAATTACAGGTAATAAAGCGCAGGATATTTACGCCCTAAGCGCAGGGAGAGAATTACGAGTAATTGTTAAACCCAACGAAGTCGACGATAACGCCGCAGTTGTTATGGCAAGAGACATAGCTAAAGCAATCGAAGAGTCAGGTATATTCCCCGGCAATGTAGATGTTATTGTAATCAGAGAACTCAGAACTCACGCCCAATCTGGGAGAGGGTAGGAGACATTAGAGTATTGAAGATCACTGGCACATTGCCAGATTATAATGTATGATAAAACACACAATGCCATGTAGCTACTAAAACTGTTCTGTGTTATAAAGGATGAACTTAAAGTTAATAGTTTGGCATTATCGCTTATGCTAATTATAGAACTCGCGTAAGGTAGAATGTAAGTATAACTAATTTAATTATATCTAAAATGTTTAAAAAATTATTCATTTTGTTAGCAATCTGTACAGCCTTGGGAGTTGGCGTATATCTTGCATATAATAACTTCTTTAGAAAAGAAAGTACAAAAATTCCAGAAGATCCAATTATAATTATGACCCCTCCTACCACCACTACTACAGAAATTACTCCGACAGTAAGTGAGGGACAGAATGAAGAATTGAAATCATATAAAAACTTAAAATTCGGTTATGAATTGAAATATCCATCAAACTTTAAACTAGAGGAATTAGAAGATGGTACTGTCTATATTAAAGCCAATAATTCAGAAGCTAAATTAGTAATAATGGATACACATTATAGTAAAGCACTTGACCATTTTTATAAAGAGAAATTAACTAAAACTAATGATTTTCTAATAATAGGAGAGAAAGGTAAAAAATCATATCTAAATTGTTTCATTGTAAAAGATGGCTCAGGAATAGATTGCATAAAAGATATTCCTGATGGTACAAAACATGTTAAGAAAAGTTTGTATTATACAAGAATAGAAAGAAACGGAGATTCAGGAGATGGAGCAATAGTAAAAATTAATAATAAAAATTTAATAATACTTGGTAATTTCTACGGACAATATGAGAAATATGGAGATTATTATGACAGCAATACAGATAAAATTTTTGATGATATAGTTAAATCTTTGAAAGCAACCACAAATGAAGTAGTCTACAAAATCCCCTGCGAAAAGAATTTGAATATGAAGATTTGTAGCTTTAAAAATATAATTGTTAAATCTCCCGAAGGTTACACAGTAACAAAAGAGAAGAACCCCGAAGGAGTAAATACTTATTATATAAAAGTAGAAGATACCAAGATTAAAATTGTATATAGAGGCTACAACACAAGACCAACTGCAGGTAAAAGTAGTCTATTTTTAGCAGAAGATAAAAAAGTTATCCCCAACAAAAGCACTTTTGAAGATTTTTATAGAATCAGAACCAAAGAAGGAGTTATTTATAATGCAATGGAAGAGAATAACTGGAAGTATACTAAAGTAGACACATCTATGTATGAAACTACCTATAATTTTTATTACTACGCCAGAGATTTAGGCAATTATTGTACCGAACAATCTATTCCCAAGCCATGTTTCTTAGATAATTTTTTATTGGAGGTTGGAGATAAGAAGGCTGCATTGTCAATGTCAATTGCCGTTCCTAAAACTCATTCTGCGGAAAAAGTAAATAAAATTATCTCGGTAGCTGATTACGTTGCAGAGAATATTACAATTGAATAAGCTCCAGAATTGAATTATTAATGTTATAATCCGTTAAATGCTAATTTATGTTGCAATGTCTGGTGGAGTAGATAGCTCTGTAACCGCACTCCTACTAAAACAAAGTTACCCGAAGGCAGAGATTGTAGGCATTCACATGCAAATAAAAGACACAGATCCAGAGATTGAAACTGTTAAATCATTGTGCAATTTTTTAAACATTCCGTATAAGATTATAGATCTGAGGGAAAGTTTCGCCAAACTTGTAAAAGGGTACTTTTTAAAAGCGTTAATCAACGGGGAAACTCCAAATCCGTGTGTTGTCTGTAACAAAACTGTTAAGTTCGGAATGCTTTTTGATTACGCTATTAGTGATAGAGCAGACTACTTTGCCACAGGCCATTACGCAATTACTCAGAACGGCGAGCTCTACAAAGCCAAAGATAAAAAGAAAGATCAGTCTTATTTCCTAAGTTTTCTAAGTGGCAATGTTTTAAAACAAGTTATCTTTCCTCTTGGGAACTATTACAAAACAGAAGTTCGAGAAATCGCGAAACAGTATTGTCTGCCTATGTTTAACAAACCAGACAGTCAAGAGATCTGTTTTATAAAGAGCTACCCGAAGTTCTTAAGGGCTAATATCAGCCAAAAACTTGGCAAAATTATAGAGTTTGAAACAAATAATGTAGTGGGTGAACATAACGGTGTTTGGTTCTACACAATTGGTCAACGAAAAGGGATAAAAATCGGCGGATTGCCATCACCTTACTACGTAGTAGCTAAAAATACCAAGAATAACAGTCTTATAGTTTCAAAGAATGCGCAAATGTTGTACGGTAAACCCGTGAACTTGGTAGATTTCAACTTTGTAAATGAGAAGTACAAAGGAAAGATTACACAATTAAAGAACTTAACTATTAAAGTACGCTCTCAATCTAAGGAGATAGCTGTAAACAATATCCTTTTTAGTAGGAATACACTTACTATCACCACAAAAAAACCTATATTTGCTGCAACAAGCGGACAGATAGGAGTGTTATACTGTAAAGATAAAGTTATAGGTGGGGGCATAATTTCTAATACCACCATTGATGGTAGATAACCATAGCTTAAAATTACTCAAATTGCTGGTTTAACCAAGCTGTTCCACACTATAACAACAGTCAAAAGTTGCTAAAAACCAAATTAAATCCGATTGGTCATTTTACATTAAACAATCCCATACTAAAGTTAGTCCTTGTATACTGGATGCCACATCCCAACGACTTCCTCTTTTGCCTTAGCAACCGCTCCTTTTATATCTGATTGAAGCTTTACATCAGGTTGAATAGTCATAACATTAGCGTAACCTTTACGTGCAATTACCCAGTTAACACAAAGCCCATTCTCCAAAAACACATACCTTAGAAGTCTTCCATACTTGTCAGTTTCGCTAACATCTTTAAAAAGATACACATACTTATCGAGCACAAGAACAGAATTAAATTCTGTTGCCTCTTTACCGTAACGCTGAGACTTCCCAACTCCGCTATGCTTTATCTCTGGTGTATTAATACCTATGTACCTAACATTATAATCTTTTATCCTTATCGTATCTCCATCTATAACCTTTGTCACTTTAGCCTTTATACAAGAGTTCTCCTCTTCACAGGTTTTTAAATTAAACTCCTTGCAAAGTTCACACTCTTCACCCTGTAACTGAAGTAACTCCGAGTAATCAATATCTAATCTCTTTAATGCATCTTTGTTAAATACACTAACTGTTGTAGCAAAAATGCCTCCGATTACTATGAATACGATAATTATTAGCTTAAACTTAATTAATTTTTTTTCACTCAACAGTTTTTTAACTAGTTTAACAGTTTTTTCGCTCTCAACACTCATATTGTAATTTACTAGAACTTAATTCAACAACCTCATAAAGCCCAGAAGTTCCACCCCAAATGCAGTCGAGGGAATCTGCCAAGTCGTATTTAAAAGTGTAATTCCCCCTTGTTCTTCCTTATTCTTCGTTATCCATCATATAGAGTCAACCACACGAACATATTTTAACTTTCAGCACTATTTTTAGTATATACCGTAAAAAATGAATTGTCAGCCCCCAAAAATTTAAGTAACATTTGTTTTTGAATTTTCGCACAATTCAATTGCCTTTGTGTGCAAAAAATGAACGCCTTTATAAACATTAGCTTTACTGTTCTTGTAATAACTAGTAATAGCGTCAATCACATACTGTGCAACACTTAGATTATTTTTATGTCCATTATTTCATTATTTTGGGACTTCGACACAAGAATGAATATACTAAACAGTGTTATAATCTCCCATATGCAAATTTATGCAATATACGGACCAACTGGGAGTGGTAAAACAAAGTACGCCTTATCTATTTCTAGACAGAATAAATCTGCACTCCTAATCAGCGTAGATTCTAGAAAAGCCTACAAAGAACTGAATATCGGGACTCATAAATCACCGCTAACTACTCTTGAATACTCACCAAAATTCTTTGGTATCAACCTCTACGAACCAACAGAAACATTTACGGTTACAGACTATAGAGATAAAGTATACAGTTTTATTCAATCAAGCTTAAAAGAGAGCCACCAATCGGGAATAGATACAATTATCTTCTTTGGCGGGAGTGGGCTTTTCCTGGATAGTATTCTATTCGGACTAAATCATAAGTATGGCAAGCCTAACCCAGAACTTCGCAATAACTTAGAGGCCGAATCTGTCAGAGTTCTACAAAATAAGGCAATTCATCTAAACAAAGACCTATATCTCAAGCTCTCAGCTTCAGACAAGTTGAATAAGCGCCGTTTGATACGCATTATCGAAGCGACCCACAACTCCCAAAAAGAAAATACAATCGGTATAAACTACAACTATTCAGAAATTTATAACCTTTTATCAGAATCAGATCTGCGAATTATTTTGCCCAAAACCGACAGGAAGGAACTTAACCCAAAGCTACTAGGTAGAGTAGAAGAGATGCTAAACGAAGGCTGGATAGAAGAAGTTAGGACTATCCTATCAAAATTTGATTTTGATATGTATGAAGATTGCTCTATATCAGAAATAAAGCAAGTTCTCCCCGCATTAGGTATAATGGGTTACAAATCTATTGTAGAATTTTTACAGAAGCGTCTTACTTACAAAGGTCTTAAAGATTTACTATTTATAGAACACAGACAATACGCAAAAAGACAGTACACATGGGCAAAAAGATATATAAACCCCTACCTTAAATACCCTGACCGCAACGTTACTTTTAAAGATATTAAATTAGAGTACGCAATTTAAAAAACTAATAAAGTAACACCTTCAGAACATTATTTACTTCAGAATATTATATAAAAAATATTTTTTATATTTCCGTGTCCGTAAGTAAAATTCTGTTATAATTATCCAATGTCTAAAAACACTATCCTTATTTCGATACTTTTTAATATGCTTCTTTACTCCTCTCTGCTCTCTATAAAGTACCCAATTCTCTTAATTACCTTACCTATTTTCTCTGTTTACGCAACATATCTTTATCTTCAGAAGAAACTTGACAATTATTTTGTCCTCATCTTTATAAATATTCTTTTACAGAATTTCTTGTTTGCTAAGTTCTCCACAATTCTCGCTTATTTGCTAGGATCGGACACTGTTTTATACAGTGCAGTATCCAACAATTTTCTATGTAAACTACTCGGCATTTTTCTTTTAGAAGTAAAACTCATACTATTTGGGGCTCTCCTTCCGAGGAAAGTTGTAAAAGATATCCAACTAATACTGAATAGGAAAAAACTCCATACTTCGTCCTTACTTTTCTATGTTCTACTGTTGTTCCTTATTTTTAAGGGAATACTATCGTACACAGAGAAAGGATTTTCGTTCTTACTATTAGGTAATATTCGAAACTACATATCTATCCTCTTTGCAGTAGAATTAGGTTTTTACCTTGGATACAATCTTTCTACCATAAAGAGCGTTTTTAACAAGCACCTGCTCTTCTATACCTCACTATTCGCAAATGTCTATTACTTATTTACAATAATAATCATAAAATTAGGCATGTTCGAATTCTGGAATAACGTACTTGGAGTTCGCTTCCTTTACTTTTTTAAGCAGTTCTTTAGATTGGATAAAGAAATCTGGCAGATTCAAGCACGCATACGCACACAAATGCTAGGAATCCGTTTTTATCGCACAGGTGGAATATGGTACGAACCTGTAAATTACTCTTACTTTGTTATATTCTTAATACTAGCCTCTGCACTCATTTTCCTAAATTCAAATAAAAAGAACGACAGAATAAAATGGCTTCTTACAATTCTCGCAAACTCAGTAATCTTCGGGTTAAATTTTGGCAAAGGAGGTTTTCTTTTCGTCGCCATTACCCTAATTATAGGACTTATTTTCCAGTATAGAACACATCTAAGACCCCTTATTGTTAAAAGATACTTTCTAATTCTGTTCCCTATAATTGTCTTCTTCTTTGTTATCGCACCAATTTTGAGTAGTTACACAGAGGCCCATCTGGTAGGGTTCCAAAATGCTCTTATTCATCTATTCAAAGACGTAAAAACCTTACTTTTCGGCATAAATCTTGGTAGTGTAGGTAACTTTATTGAAAACGGAACTAACTCCCCCTCGAGCTCTATCAGAGAATCTGCGCTCGGTAATATGCTTATAGAGCTGGGCGTTATATGGATAGCAATTTATATATTATACTTAAAGCAATATCTTACACTTTTCTACAACTACCTAAAGAGCAACAGAATCAACTCTATCCTTATCTCGTATATATTAATTAGTCTCTACCTCCTATTCTCAATTGGTGTTTTTCAGGAGAATATATTCTCTCTACAAGTGAGCTTCTTTACAACAGTCATTTCGCTCGCAATATTAGGATTTGCTAGTAATAAAGAGATTTTCTGACAGATGCCATGCTATCAAATACCGAACCTGAACCACACAAAAACACAGAATTGACCTCTAACTCAAAAGTCTTTCGGTTGTTTGCCTACTAACCTGCCTTTGCTCTTTCAATAGCCGATAGGTACTCCTCTTTATTCCTTGCTCCTATCAGTGTTTCTAATATTTTACCGTCTTTAAAGATAATAATCGTAGGGATACTCATAATTGAGTACTTAGAAGGAACAATCTGATTCTCATCTACATTCATCTTTGCAATTTTGCAGTCCTTAACTTCGTTGGCAATTGCCTCTATAATGGGACCAACGTATCTGCAAGGGCCACACCAAGGAGCCCAAAAATCTACAAGCACGACACCTTCATTAATCTCTTGTTCAAAATTCTGATCTGTTAAATGTAATAAAGACATAATTTATAAATAAAAATTAAATTAATTTAAATAATGAATTAAGATTCTTCAGTATGGTTTCCTGTTTCTTTCCTTTTACACAGGTTAAAGATTCGTCTTTTAATATTTCCACGCCAAACCTAGCTAACGCAGCACGAATAGCAATGATCTGTTGCACAATAGCAATACAAGTACGCTTGTCACTTAGCATTCTACCCACACCATCAATTTGACCTTTAATACGGTTGAACCGCTTCTGTAACTCTAAATTTTGGGGCTTCCCTTTCTGCATAGTATACTGTAGTATAGTATATAAGAAAGTATTTGTCAAGTAGTCAGAATAACCCCACACAAAACAGCAATTTAATTATATTGAACTTTCGACAACTTCACACTTTTCTCAAACCAATTACAATCTGAATTGATAAAACCAGTAGTATCTAATAAACTCTTCGTGCCACAACTCTTAAGACCGACAATACGACCTCATCCCTGTAAACTTTTTAGAATCAGTGGCTTTATCAAACGAAATTGTAAACAGTGAACTAGTTATCCTGTAAATCATCACGCCCAAACCCCATAAAATAATTAACTTTAAAGTCTTCTGGCCTTTTATAGTAGGCTGTAGCATAAATGGTATAATATAGTACCCCTGAATTTATTTTATGAATTTTAACCTGCAACGAGCTTGTGAGTGAGAACGATAAGAAATAAAATAAATTTTAGTTTTATATGTGGGGCTTGTAGTTCAGTTTGGCTAGAACACTTCATTCGCATTGAAGAGATCGCGGGTTCGAGTCCCGCCAAGTCCAATAATAATAAATAATTTATTGTAAAGTTAAACTTTATTTCTATTTCAGCATCCTTTGCAAAAATAAGAAATAAAGTTTCATAAAATGGACAGAGTTAAATATTATAGAAATCCAATAACAGGATCCCAATAAAGCATCAGAATTTTAGCTGGCGAAAATGAAAATGTCTCACAACTTCCAATCTTTCTGTTTAATAGTAAAGATGTTCCAAGTTTTGACTGTCAAATTGCAATTGCAACTCTAAAAAAAATGTTTGACTCTAATAGGACTCAATCCTCAACAAATACAAAACTTTGGCTATTGGAATATAAGTATCGCTTAAGATATCAACAAATATACTGCGAAACCTGTTCAAGAAACCTACATGCAGGATTCCATAATTATTAATGGACAATATAATTCAACATAAAAACACTAATTGAAAATTCTCCAATCTATTCTATCTAAATTCTTTTCTGTTAAACGGTTAAGAGCTTCTCATTTTAGACAAAATTACGATAACTATATCACTAGCATAGAATCTCCATACGAAAAGAATTTATAGCCATTGCGTTTGGCTTCTTCGTAAACCTCTCGCCACGTTAATACGGAGGCTTTGTGGCGTAAAAAAGCATCTACAAGCATTAAAAGTGAACTCTTAGGCAGATGAAAGTTCGTTAGAAGCGCATCTACCACTCTAAATTTGTACGGATGATAAATAAAAATGTCGGTAGCAAAATTAACATCAGTTTTACTCCATAAAAGCCCATATTTAGGAAGTGATTCCAAACAACGTAAGGTGGTGGTCCCCAAACTTAGGATTCTCTTTGAACTACGAATCTTCTCTAAAGTGTCTCCTGCTATCCATGCATTCTCAGTATGCAATTTGTTTTCCAAAATATTCTCGTTTTTCAGCGGAGCAAACGTACCTAAACCTACATGAAGGGTAATATCCAGAATTTCAATATTTTTAGATTTTAGCCTTTCCTCAAGCTCTTTGGTAAAATTAAGTGATGCCGTGGGTGCCGCAACAGAGCCCAAATTCTGAGCAAAAACAGAGTTATATCGGAGCGCATCCTCCTTAGTATCTTCTCTCTTCAAGTACGGTGGAATTGGGACATGTCCGAGTTTATCAACTGCTTTTAAAAAATCTTCTTTTGCGAACTCTAAGCTAATTGACCTCTCCCCAATAGAGAGTAATCTCGCAACTACATCTTCGCCAAAGTCTATTTTTTCAATTTTTTTGAGTAAATTCCGCCTTATTCTGGCTAATGCTTCTATCCTTAAAGTTTTCTCAGTAAAAAATGCAATATCTTTTATACCACTGTCTAAAATTAAAATTTCGTAGTTCTTCTCTATACTCTCGCCGCTGTGGAATATAAGTTTCTTTGAAAACAGACGGGCTTTAAACACTTTGGTTACGTTACGCACTATCGTATACTCATGCGATAAAAACTCGTCCAATTTATCGTATCTACTATGTATAATCTCCCCGCTATCTGTATAAATTACCATTAGTTTTGAACTCCCTCGTACTTTAGGAGGCCCTTTAGCAATATATGAATCGGGTAGAGTATAGTCGAAATCAGAAAGTTGCATAAAGAATTATAGCAAGCGAACAATGTAAAGCCTACAGTGCTAGGCACGATTATATTATGTCTCTGGAGAAGCAAAAGCGTAAATATTAGGCCATCGTTTGTTGTAGTCGCTAGATTACCACGTATTTAAAACTGTAGCCTCTCTCTTCTACAAACTTTTTTATTTCCTCTCTAATTTCGGAATAATTAAAATTATAATTGTACTTTTTACCAAACTGCGTGTTCTGTTCCTCAATTGTACCAGAATTGCCATTTAAACCGGTAGAATAGGAGGTGGTTTCGACTCCAGCACCCATCTGCAAGCCTGAACTAGTTTCCTTTAACATCTCACTAAATGTAACTTCTTTCTTAGATTCATCTACCTTAACCTTATTAGAGTACTCCAGTTTATTCGAAGAGAGCCCCAAGAATCCTTTACGTTCTGCAATCACCTTATGTGACTTTAGCTCACCCTCGAGACTATTAACAGTAAGTCCAAACTTTGACTCCAGAACGGATTTCAGTTCGTTTAACATAAATTAATTGTTATAAGTTATGGTGTTAGTATAACACTATTTTTTATGTTCTTCAATAAATTTCTTATTGACAACATCAAGTGAGCTTATGGCTGAAAGATAGAATATCTAATTTAGTTAGGTTCCGAGGATCTCTTGTATAAAAATTATTTTAATACCTCAGCATAGGCACTTGGAGGAATCCTAACCTTTGCATCTTCTTGCATTTCTTTCTTCTTCCTCTTCTGATTCTCTAGCAGTTTAAGTTTGCGCGTAACATCACCACCGTACAATTTAGCAGTAACATCCTTTCTATAGGGCGAAATTGTCTCCCTTGCAATCACTTTTGTACCTATAGTTGCCTGCAGCGGAATAGGAAAAAGATGGCGTGGGATAGCGTATTTTAATTTTTCTAATATTTTTACCGCTCTACTACGAGCCTTCTCCGGTACCTCTAAAAATGAGAATGGTGGCACAATCTCTTTTGCAACAAGAATATCCACTTTTACGATACGAGTTTCTTTGTAGCACACTTTATCATAGTAAAAAGATGCATAACCATGGGTGTAACTTTTTAATGAATTAAAAAAGCCCAACAAAAGCTCAGAAAATGGCATCTCAACCTCCAAAGACATATAGTTTAAGCTTGAATTCTCATTAGAGAGTAGAGTAGTAGAATTTTTAACTTGACCTCTAAATTCATCCATAAGTGTGTAGATTGCTCCGATATATTCACTGGGGGTTAAAACTTCGCCTCTAATAAACGGCTCTTCTACCTTTTTAATCTTCACCTGATCAGGGAGTTCAAATGCTGACTGAATTATCTTGCTGTCTCCTTTAATTTCGTAAATTTTATACTCAACCGTCGGGATTGTAACTATAGTTTCTACATTAAACTCACGTTCTAATCGCTCTCTTGTTATCTCTAAGTGTAAAATCCCCAAGAATCCGACCCTAAAGCCTTGTCCTAATACCGCAGAACTCTCTGCTTTTATATTTAGTGCAGAATCGTTGAGAGCAAGTTTCTCCAAGCTAATCTTTAACTCTTCAAAGTTACCTTTATCGTCAGGGTAGAGCGATGCGAATACTTTTGACTGCGGTTTCTGATATCCCTCAATTGCAGACGCGTTTTCTATGTTGGATATTGTTTCCCCTATATTAACCTTTTTAATCTCTTTTACCCCTGTTGCTATATAACCTACATTACCCGATGTAAGTTTATCAGTTGGCCTCATTTCTGGAGTAAAGATCCCTATCTCTTTGGGCACGAATGCTTCACCGGCATTTATTAAATACAACTTCTGATCTGCACTTATCTCGCCTTTAAACACTCGCACGGAAGCAACAATACCTTTGTGATCGTCGTAGAAGGAATCAAATATTAAAGCTTTTGCGTACGAATTCTTTGGATCTAACTCTACCTTATTCTGGCCGAATTCGTCCTTAGGAGCAGGGATTTTCTCAATTACTGCATCTAGTATTTCCAAAGCACCTTCGCCAGTTTTGCCTGAGGCCAAGATTACCTCATCTTCTGTAAAACCTAACATAATTTTTATCTCCTCCAGTCGCTGAGGTACTAAGTTACGCCCAATATCTACCTTGTTTAGAACAGGAATGATTGTTAAATTATGCTCCATAGCTAAGAGCATATTAGCTAAGGTTTGAGCCTGAATACCCTGTGTCACATCTATGACCAAAATTGCACCTTCGCAAGCCTTAAGTGAACGCGAAACCTCGTAACTGAAATCAACATGGCCTGGTGTATCTATAAGATTAAGATTATACCCTCTATAACTCATCGTTGCGGGTTGTAACTTAATTGTTATTCCCCGTTCCTGTTCTATCTCTAAGACGTCTGTCACACGATCTTTTTTTGCTAGTTTGCGTTCGTCTCCAAGTGTTGCTATTTCTAAGAGTCTGTCTGTAAGAGTAGTTTTACCATGATCAACATGAGCAATAATACAAAAATTACGAATATTATCAATCATAGGGTATTATAACAGAAAGATTTCTGTACTATAAGCCGTTTAATCATTTATCTAATCGATTAAATGTCCGAACTGAAAGATGGATTTGCTTTAATATCAGCATAAGATTTTATTCGAATAGGGGTAAGTTCCAGCATAAGATTAAACATGAGAGAGCCCAATAACATGATATGCTTAGATTATTTATTAAAAAACATTTTGTTCTAATTCACCTGGACAACCTGCATACAATGATCGGAGATCTCTTTATCACATACTATATCGTACTTCAAAACCTTTACGTTATTGCTAACAAAAGTGTAATCAATCCTTATTGCTCTAAACTCAGTATTAAATGTACGCGTAAATGAAATTCCTTGATAATTCAATCTTTTTATCTTTCGACCATAGCTTTTCTCTCTAGTAATTTTGTGATGTGGCATAGAGTTGAAATCTCCAGTTATTACCGTGTTTCTATTATTCTCACCCTCTGAATTTATATCTGCAACTAACTCTTCAATTTGCATTTTTCGAATTTTATAGGCAGAAAAACTTTTTTTCTCTTCACTTAGTTTTTCATTAAACCGGAAATGTTGCCTCCCAAAAAGTGGATTCCAGATATGTACATTGTATACACTGTATAATTTACCTTCAAATTCAATATCTGTACGCAAAAAACCCTCATAATATGATACTTTTGTCTCTTTTATATTATATTTGGAAAACGTCACAAATTCGGCGTTTCTACTATAGTAAATATGCTCAGGAAACTTTTCGTTTATATCTACAATTAAATTCTTTAACAGCTCGTATCTCGGCACTCCCCAAATCTCACTAAAGGTATAAACGTCACAGTTTAAATCTTTAAGCTTCTTTAATGCTTCCTCTTTGCTGTTAACGTAGTCAAAATAGTACTTTGTATTCAGAGAGCAGATTTTTAAGGTTTTCCCATCCGAATTCTGAAAAATATTGTTATTGTTAAATTCTAATCCAATGTTAAACAGAAAAAGTAAGCACAATGTAAAATTTATTATGTATTTTGGTTTTACTCTTAAAATTAACTCTGTGAAATAAAGTAATACAACTCCAGTTATATAGAAAAATGCAGGTATGGAGGAAATAAAGTCAAAAACAGGATTTATAAAAGAGAAAAAGTTATAAATGACCCATATTACAAAAATTATTAAATATATCGGATACTTTGTTATATCTACTATAAATCTTAATAAATTTACAAACTTACTAAATTTAACAGTAGCAATTTTTGTAAAAGCGACCAATTTAAGAGTACAAAATTTATACGTTCTTTCTAATGTCTCTGGCATAGTACAAATTTATGTTTTTCTAAGTTAATACTCCTACAATCCCAACAAGAGCAATAATTGTCCATACAATATTTAGAGCAAACGGTTGGTAAACTTTCCTCTTAAACGAAATATAGGACACTCCCAAAGCTCCAAAAAGTTTAAAAGATAATAAATTAGATTATCTAAACTCAGTAACTTAAAATTAAGCAAGATATAAGATAATAAAATAGCAATAATTCCAAACCAGCCAATTAACTCATCAATCATTCTTATATATCCTTTTATCTTAAAGCTTCTTTGTGCTCTCAATCCTAACCCACGAATCCTTTACAGAGGTCTTCTTTACGTATCTCTCCCAGAAAGAGATTATCCAAAGACATAACCTTGCGGCAAAAAGAAGAAGAGTCCAGAACAGTTCTCTCATATTCTCTGCGTATTTTAAAGCAGCTGAAACACTTGCGACTTCATTTTTGAATCCTCGCATATTATCTTGCTTCATCATTTCTTTAAGCTGCAGTCCACCCATTAAATTACGTTTCTTCTGTTTTATCCAATCTCTTAGAGTCCTAGGAAACATTACGTACACTCTAGCATTAGGAGCATAAGTTATTAATTTACCTTTTTTACTTATTATATAAGAAATATAAGCATCATCTAGACAGTCGGACGGCAGTTGTTCTAAAAGTTCTTTCCTAACCGCTGTTAAATAACCAGAAAGTAGAATAAACTGATTCTCCTCAGCTCGTTTCAACCTCGTATTGTGAGCCCCTGCCTGAGTAGTAAGCCATGCCCAATAACCGAGCATACTGTCTCTGCTATTTAACGGAATTGGTCTACCAGTAACTGCTCCGTACTTATTTTCGGAGTCTTCTTTTAATTTAGCAATTAACTCTCTTAAGGCATCTTTTGCAAGTGCGACATCTCCATCGGATAGTATAAGTATATCTCCTTTACTTTTTTTAAAGGCTAAGTTTAATGCTTCAGGTTTTCCTTTTCCTTCGTCTTTTAATGTTTTAAGTATACTCAACCTATCAAATTGCATTCCCGCAGAAAGAGTTTCTGCATCGGGGGCTACAAGAATAAGTTCAAATTCATGTTCCTCATGAAGAGATTCTATTTGATTCTCTAACGTTTTAACTACGTTTTTTATTGTATCAGGTTCTTTATGAGCAGTAATAATTACTGATATCTTCATACTTATGATTATATCATTGTATATGTAATTTAATAACAGTTGTAATAGGTGGTGTAGTTAAGGGTAATAAAAGTTTTAGAAGATGTGAATTTATGCTACGGAGTTATGTAAATTGTTTGTGGATACATTGTGGGCAATAACAGGTAGGATGTAAGTAATATAGTTACTATAGGATTTGCGGGGATAAGAATGTTCTATTACTTCACATCCTTTCGACAAATTATAAACAAAAACAAAGAGTTATCCACAAACTATCCCCATTTAGAAACGGCTTCTCCCTTGGAAATTTGGTTGATAGTACCTTTTTTCATCTCGTAAATACAGTCAAAATAGTCAACATGGGTTACTTGCTCCCCTATAAAAATGACTGTTTTATTACTTAAATGATTGAATAATCGCTCTATTATTTGATTAGAAGATTTTTTGTCTATGTACGTAAACGGCTGATCAAGGATGAAAATATCACGATCCCTATAAATAGCACGTGCCAGGGCAAGTCTCTGCCAATGTCCTGAAGATATCTGTATACTATCTGCAAAATAGTTACCGAGTGGTTTCTCTTTTTCGTTTATTCCGTTATCTAGAATCCACTTTTTTAATCCTGTTATTTCTAATGCTTTTCTGTATAGATTTTCATCGTAAGGTTTAGAGATATCACCCAAAAGAATGTTCTCTTTAATCGAAAAGAAGAAGCGAGCAAAATCTTCTGGGACTAGAGAGATTCTACGTTTAACTTCATGCCGATCTAATTCATAAATATCTATTCCGTTGTAGAAGAGAGTGCCTCGCTCTACTGGGTATAACCCACACAGAGACTTTATTAAGGAGCTTTTACCTGAGCCATCTTCTCCCAATATCAGAATTTTTTGGAATGGTTTAACTACCATATTTACATTACTTATTATTTTGTTATTTTCGTTAGGGTAAGTAAAGCTGAAGTTACGTAGCTCTATGGTAGGAGGGCCTTTCATCTTCAATTTGCTCTTGCCGTGAAAATCATCCGCGAAGCCTTTGTGATCAAAGATTGTATAAAGATCATCTATATAATCAATATCATCTTTTATGAGTGCAACATCGGTATAGAAGTTGAGTGATTGATTATACAATGAGTCTATATATCCGAAAACTGCCAAAAATGAGCCGATCTCTAACCTTTTTAAAATAAGTTTTAATATGGAAAGAATCTTGATCAAGTCTAGGAGGATTCTGTCAATAACACTGAAGATGGTAATATTTCTGTTCCTACAGTTGCTAAAAGAGGTGATCCGTTTGCAAAGCACCTCTTCTATACTTTCTAGCTTATTTTTTAAAAAACTGTAAAGTCCGTTAATTTTACGTTCTGAAAATGTTCTTATATCGGAGAGCAAGTTAACAATATAGAGAGAGGTAACGTTATCTACATTTATAGATTTGGAGAAGTTGCGTTGTTTTATATTCTCATTTGCAATTTTAATAATTTCTGGCAGAGGAAGGATCAGAACTAAAAGTGCAATCGTAGCATCTACATTATACAGAGCTAAAAAAGTTATTATTATCTGAATAAGGGAGCTACCTATTGTATTTAACCTATTGTAGAAATTACTAGCTCTCTGCCACCAAAAATTATTAACTAAATTAACCGATTCTATAATCTCTTTGCTCTCAACCTCTTTTGCATTTAAAGAGTGAAGTTTATCCAAAAGATCATTGTAATATCCATTGTAAAAGATATTGTTGAAAAATCTTGTTTCTATTGAATCCCTCAATAGGATTATAGATCTAGATATAATCCATAATGAAAGTATAAGGAATATCGTTTTTGCTGGAGAGGGCAAATATATATTTAGAAGAGAGATGTATTCTCTTTCCTCTATAAAGAGTTTAATATCATTTATCAATAGACCGTTTAAGTAGATGAATGCAGGTTGAAGACAAGCATTAATGTAGGAGAGAAGTATTCCTAGATAGAACTGTTTTTTATTAAAAGCAGAGAAGTACCTTATATGCCTTACTAAGATGGCTATGCTTGACTTTTTGCTTTTTACCATTTATCATTTAACGTATATAATTTAACTGTATTATACTATTATGGACGATAGTAGCAAAAAATTCGAAGCTCTTTCACCCGTTTTGGAGCTTATCTACATTTTAATTAAAAATACTTCCAAGTATTTGGATGTTTATGCAAAGGATATAGGTGCAGAAGAACTGGCCGAATATAAGAAGGTGCGCGATTCCTTAGCATCGGCAAAGAAAGCGTTAGAGGAAATCTACGGGTTGTCAGAAGATCTTCTATCCGTAGAACAAAAACCTCAAGGGGATCCAGTAAGTTCTTTCCAGTCTCCTGTACAACAATCACAACCAGTGATGCCAGTGGTTCCTTCTGCTCCTTTGGATTCCTCCACTCATTCGGATTCAGATACGGCTGTTAGACAATCTGTTCAGAGTGCGGAGTCTACTCAGATCGGGGGATCTGTTCAGAGTGGGGAGCCTGTTCAGAGTACAACTATAGCTTCTTCAGAACCAGGACCTGCTACAACTACAACGAGTGTTGATAACAACCAAAATGAGATCGATCGTATCTTAGAAGAACTCAGAAATTTAAGAAACCCTAACAATCAAACTTCGAATAATAATTAAATTTCAAACAGTTAGATCTCTGTTGGTTTCTCTCTTAAATGCTTTGTATTTGTGGGATTTATCTTTTGTGCAGGGGTTTGAGTTAATAAGCGGTAGGTTCTTCTATCTTTAGGTCGCTTGCAATATCGTGTGTAAATATAAACGAGATTCCGTTTTTCTATGAGATAATTGGCTATGCTGCGTGTATTTAAGAAGGTAAGGTTTGTAATCTACAAAAAATTATTATTTCTGAAGGAGTTCTTGTTAAAGTACATTTTATGCCCATTACTTTTTGACTATTCTGTAGATGATTTAGGCAGTATAACTTATGAACAGTTACCTTTTCCAACAGACTGGTTTAAATTGATGCACAAGAGAGAACTCGTTGTAGAAATAGGTAGTGGTCATGGTGAATTTGCTAAGTTTCTTAGCGGAAAACTTGCGGGTTCTGCAGTAATTAGTTTTGAAAAGAAAAGTAGGTTCTACAGAATGTCAAAGTTAAAAGTGAAAGATTCAAACAATTTGTTGTATCTAAAAGCTGATGCTTATACCGCAATCCCTAAACTTTTTAAGGCCAAAAGTATTGATAGCGTATATATAATGTTTCCAGATCCTTGGAATAAAAAGAGGCATTTTAAGAGACGTCCCAATGTTGCCAAACTTTTTAGATACTTAAAGCCTAACGGCAAACTTTTTTTAGTTTCTGATCACGATGAGTTCTTTAGTTATGTATTAGAGAATCTTGCTAATTATAAGAAGGAAGTAGGAGAATATACGCCAGAAAAGTTTGATTTATGTAGAACGCACTATTATAATAAATGGCTTCGTAAAGGTAGAAGTTTTAAATATGTCTTATGTTATAATACCCCAGACTATGCTAATTAGAATTAGTGAATTTATTTCAAAATGGGAAGAGAAGATTAGTTCTGCTTCTATTATTATCCTTATTATTCTTACGAGTACAAAATTGCTGGGATTTGTAAAATTACACTTGATGACGCGTGTCTTTGGCCTCTCTAAAGAGTTAGATATTTTTTGGGCAGCTTTTACAATCCCTGATTTTATATTCTCTTTGCTCATAGTTGGAGTTGTTAATGCCTCTTTGCTACCTGCTTTCATAAAAATTAGAAAGGAGAGAGGAGATAATGCAGTGTTCGAACTTGCGAGCAAATTAATTTCTTGGATGTCTATACTATGGTTAGTATTAGGAATTATTCTATATTTTACTCTACCGTCTATATCTAATTTTTTATTTACTTCAACTCAGTTTACATCAAAAATAGGTTTTGCAGATACTCTTTCGTTTGTAAATAAGTATGAAGATATGTTCATTCTTCTTACAAGGTTAATGTTATTTTCACCTTTCTTGCTCTCAATAAGTAGTGTTTTTACGGCCTTACTACAGACATATAAGAAGTATTCAGTAGCTTCGTTGCCGCCGTTCGCCTACAATTTAGGCATCATATTCGGGATGGGGTTAATTATTAAAACTTATCCTAGATTGGGCATATACTCACTTGCTTACTCTGTAATACTTGGGAGCGTTTTCCATATTGTTGTTCAGACTTACGCTTTGTATAAAATTGGGTATACTCCGAGGATTATGTTTAAATTTTGCAAAGATATTGAACATATCATTAGAGTTTCGCTACCACGAATATTAGGATTGGCAATTGAGCAGTTGGCAGTTCTCTTTAATGCTTTTTGGAGCTTTACTCTTGGAGCGGGCGCATTAAGTGCGTTTAAATTAGCAAGTTCTTTAAGTTTAATGCCTGTTCAGATTATCACGGGGAGTGTAATTCAAGTAGTTTTTCCCAATTTAAGTGGGAGAGCTTATAACGAAGATAAAACTGAGTTTATCGATCTTTACCGAAAAACGTTAATATTTCTTATATTCTTAACTGTTCCTATTGTTGTCTATATAACTATTTTGAGGTTACCCATTGTTAGATTTATTTATGGAGCGGAACGATTTTCGTGGAATGCAACTGTAATAACATCCTTAGTCTTGGCATTCCTAACGCCGTCCATAATTTTTCAAACATTATACTCTTTTAATTTAAGAACGTTCTATTGCTTAAATAATACTAGGAGACCTCTAATTATTAGCGTCGTTGGAGTTATTGCAAATATACTTTTCTGTATTCTTTTTACAAATTTTTTCAGTCATTACTACGATTGGCGAATTTGGTTTAAAGGTCTAACGAGCGGGAGTATACCTTTGAGTGTCCAGAGTTTATTAGATTTCTTGAGCTGGTTTTTTGTTAAAGGTAAATCGGCAGGTGCTGTTGCTGGTTTAGCCTTTGGTTTGTCGCTCTCCAGTTTTATTGAATTACTACTAAGTTTTAAACTTCTACCAAATGTAAATATATTTAGAGATTCTGAATTTAGGCAGAGATTAAAAATAATTCTAAAGAATGCTTTTTATACAATATTAATATCATATGCATCGTATCGATTATTTGACAGGATATTTGACACAAGCCGAAGACTTTATATAACGCTTATAATAGTAGGAACATTACTTATTGGTGGTGGTTTCTATGTTATTGCTACTAACAGAATTTGGAGAAATTGGATTGATAACTTAGAGTCTTTAATTGGTAAATCAAGATTTTTTGGTGATATCTCTCACTTTTTTATAAAGATTTTTAACATTAAGAGTCAAGAAAATGGAAACTCCTGCAATTAGCACCGCACTAAACATGAACCCTCTTATGAGTTGTTTCCTTTTAACTTTCTCGTACAATTTATACAATTCTTCTAGGTGGTCATCTTCAATATCAGATGCTTGGATATAGAAATTGCGAATTTTGGTCCTTTTGTAGATATCCCAGAACATTCTTAAATATAGCTTAGTACCTTTTATTAAGCCATCCTTCTTGATATGCGTGGCAGTTTCTAAATCCTTTGCAAATACCGTACGCACTTTAATACCTTTTTTTAGGTAGTGCATATTCATAATTGTTTCCAAAGAGTAACCTGCGCTGTTATCTATTTCAATTTGCAGAAACTCTTCTCTATAAAAAGCTCTTTCGCCTCCGTATAAACGAGTTAACCCTGTCCACCCTATAATTGAACGGCGATCGGTAGGGCGATCCAAGATGGTCAGTCCATACTCTCCTTTTAAAACAGGATCAATAAGTCTGTCTAGGTGATTATGTGTTAAACCGGATAAATCTGCATCTAAAAGTACGGTGATGGTTCCTTTACTTGCTTCTACTCCAACTTTTACGGCGTTAGTTTTTCCGCTGTTCTTAACTAGGTCTATAAGTTTAATATGTTTTACATTGTTTGTCCTAATGAAATTCTTTACGACCTCTGACGTCTTATCTTTAGAACCGTCGTTAACAACAATAATCTCCATGAAACGAGGATAATCTTTTATTGCCTTTAATACGTTACAGATTCTTGTCGCTTCATTGTAAGCGGGAATAACGCAAGATATGCTATTTTGCATTGCAATTATTGAGTAAATTTAAGTAAAGTGAGAGATCTTGCACTCCAACAAATTGTTTAATTATGCTGCCATTATAAAATATTATGGAGGTAGGTATTAAGCTTACTTCATATTTATTCGCTAGCTCCTTATTAGAGTCTATATCAATGTTATATATAGTATAATCGCCCTCTATTTTAGAGATAATTGAATTAAGAATAAAAGAAGGTAGACTCCACTTTGCAGAGAAGATAACTAGGATGGGCTTGTTATTAGTAATCAAAATTTTAGAATTAAATTCATCTGTGTTTATATTAACGACCATTCTATAGCATTACCAATTAAAGTTTTTGCAATTAGAATATTAACCATAATCATACAAAGTATTAATGTTTCAGCTAATTCTACGCGTAGCCTTTTGTAAATTAGTAATAGGAGAGTGACTAAGAATACGTTTAAAAGAACATAGTTCGTTATGAATAATCGAACAAAGTTTATATTCATAAATGCTAAATTTTGCAAGTTAGAATTAAAGAATCCTTTAAATAAATATAAATCAATGTCGCGGTCTAAAAATTTGCCTGAATATATACGCAGTAAAAGAGCAGAGAATAAAAGTTGAATAAATACGTAGATCCATAGTAAGGGTATTCTTACAAACGAACTGAAGATAGTGTAGTGAATTCGTCTAAATTTCCTTAAGAATCTATATTTAAATTGTGAGATCCCTGAGACCTTAACGCCCAAAGTTAGCTGTTGATCTTCTGTTTTCTTCATGATTTATTCTATATTCAGGGGCATTAATAGGTGAATATAACTCTGTACTGTATTATCAATAAATATGCATGGAGATTCATTATTAAGCACTCTCATTACAACATTTTCGTCGTTTATGTTATTTATTATATCCGACAAGAAGCGAAGCTGAAAAGCAATTTTAATGTTGTTCCCTTTGACTTCTACAGGCAGTTCATCTTTTACATTTCCAATTTCTGGCACAAATGCTTCCAAAGATGCCGTAGATCCATTTGTTGTAATGTATAATTTCTGGTTAATTGCAGATTGGGCAAAAACCGCAACACGTTTCAAGGCATTCAAAATCGCTGTTTTCTCGGCGGTTATTTCAGTTTCGTAGGCTGAAGGGATTATATCTTTGTAATTTGGGTACTCTCCCTCTAGTAAGCGTGTGCAGATTGAAATGGGGCCATACTCTATGACTATGAAGTTTTTAGATTTGGACATATAAAAAGAGACTTTCTTCGTGTCTATAAGCTCTCCCATAAATTGATCTTTTATTACGCGTTGTATGGCTTCTAAGGCTAATGAACTTACAACAAACTCTTCTCTTTCCAGAACTTGGTTATTGATAACAGCGCTAATTTTTGAGAGCCTGTATGTATCTAGAGATACCATAACAAGAGATTTAGCTTCTACTTCAAATAGAACTCCTGTAAGAATCGGCCGAACTTCATCTTTTGAGCATGAGAATAAGGTTTTATCTATCATTAGAGAGAGGGAGTCTGAATCAATTTCTAGCAATAGGGATTTCTCGGATTCTTCAAATAGATGGAAGTCTTGTGCAGATTTAGTTGTAAAATCGGCCCTACTGTTATTTGTAGAAACTGTAAGTTTATTCTTCTCTTGTGAAATAGCCACAGTCTCTTCTTTTGTTAAAGAGTTTATATATTGGGAAAAGGCTTTTGAGTTTACAGTAGTAGTACCATCTGCTTTGGGTGTTAAAGAGTAAGAGGCTGTAATCTGGACTTCGAGGTCGGTTCCTACAAGCTTAAAGAAGCCGTCTTTTACTGAAATTAAGAGATTATTGAGTATAGGTAGGTTAGATTTATTGGAAACAACTCTACTTACAATATTTACAAATGAGGTTATAACACCCGAAGGCACAGAGAAGTCCATAATTTTAATATAAAAATTTTAAATTTTGCTGTCCAAAAAGCCCAGAAATCCACATTTCAGGACTTTATGTGTGCGGTCTTCCTACGCTAAAATTATAGCACACATTTATAATTCAGAGAGTTTCTCTTTATCCTCTTTAGCATTTATGAGTTTTAAATACTTTTCGGTTGTGGAAATTCTTTTATGTCCTACTATCTTTGCGACTGTAAGTAGATTTACACCATTAGAGAGATGATGAACAATAAAAGTGTTCCTTATGTCGTTTATTGTCGCGTTTCTAATCCCCGCTTTCTTAAAAAGTCTTTTAATAGAGGCTCTTATGTTTCTTACCGGAATAGGATTCCCGCGTTGAGTTAAGAAGATATTGTCGGAGGTACTTTTAACGTTCTTTATTCTCATTCCAAGATATTTATTTATTGCTCTCTCTGCAGTTTCGTTAAGAGGTACTTTGCGTTCTGGATGCGAGCCGAATTTCTTGATATGCAGGTACGAACGGCCTTTGGATGTTTTGCGTATATCTGAAACTTCTAATCTTTGAAGTTCACCAATTCGTAGGCCAGCCTGAAGAAGGAGTTCAACCATCGTGTAGAGTCTAACTTTTGCTCTACTGGCATCTCTTAGAGCCATATATTCTACCTTAGTTAGAATTCGTGGCATCTTAGATTCAATTTTAGGATGTTTTAATCCTGTAGAGATATTCTGTTCGCTACTTATAATTTTTGCTTCTTCCAGAAATTTAAAGAAAGTGCGAATACTGTTTATTTTTCGGGAAATTGTTTTCAGGTTAAATCTTTTAGATTCTTGTAAATATTTTAAAAAATCTTGAAGATGAATAAGTTCTATGTCTTCTATTTTTATTATATTTTGGGATTTTAAGTATTCGCAACATTGTTCTATATCTTTTTTATAGGCTATGAGTGTGGAATTAGCCTTACCGGAATCCTGCAAGTGTTTTATAAATTTCTCTATTAGATTATTTATCAAAGGCATAGTAAATAAGGTTCTATTTTATACAGCTTATAGTATTATACCATTTACTTAAATGCTTTTCAAAGGGCATAATAAAGGAATCAGACGAACAGACAAAAATCTACTTTTTGGGGTAAATCTTCTAATTCATATTTATGTTACAATTTAGTATGCAAAAAGAAGGTAAAATCCCATTTAAGTCGCTTTATAGATATTTAAAAGAGTTAAAGAAGAAGGGTATTCTCATTTATAATATAAAGACTGGTCATAGAGCTGTGGCACCAACGTATAAAGAGGCGTTAAACAAACTAGGGAAAAACGAGAATCTTGAAGATATCTTCGTTGTAACACGTGCATCCCTACTTAAAGCACATATTGACAATGAAAACAAAAGAAATGAAGACAAATAAGTTAAACTTTAGAGATTTTGTATCCGAGTTTGACAATGCGGGACATATCTACTTTAAGAGTAAATTAAAAAATGATCATAGCAAACAGCTTAAATTTCTCGTAGATACAGGGTTTTCTTTGGGGTTCCTCTTTCCGTATAGGCATATAGAGTATTTTAAGTTCAGAGACGGAGTTATGACTAAGATGTTATTAGGAGATGGATCTCTGGCAAACGCAATATCCTTTATAGCTAGTTTAAATATAGGGGAGCGTTTTGTGGGCTCTCTTTCTGTAGTATTTCTGAAAGGCACAGTAGAAGCGGTTATAGGCGTGGAGTTTTTAAGTCTACTAAAGAAAGTTTGTATAGATTGGGAACAGAAGCTAGTATCTATAGATTTTGGCAGAGTTTGAAATATTTAAACTCCTATAAATGAGGGGATTTTTTAGTATTTTAGAATTTTATCCATCTGCTTAGACCTGTGGAGTACTGCATAGCATTTTTCCGTCGTGTTGTAATTGACGCTGGTAATCCTATAAATTCGCCAAATTTATACCAAATATACTTTCCCTTGCCCTCTACAATCTTTAATTCAGCGGGGATTTCGTAGAGTGAATAGGCTACAAAATCGGTGTCTAGATAGGGGAAATGAATTTTCTTGTTAACAGACTCTATAATTACCGTATCTCTTACGATGTCTATGTTACATAGTGATTCAAAGGTTTTCTCTAATTCATTTTGCAAACTAGATAGCGGTAATTTCAGGAATCTACTGTATCCTCCAAAGATGTCGTCGCCTCCCTGTCCACTTACAAAGATTTTAGGAGCGTATTTGTGAGTAGCCATGACGTAAAGACCAATTGCAATTGATACGTCCATAGGAATTGGATATGTGGATAAGTTCTCATAATGTCTTCTATGCGTTTCTGCGTAATTGAAAACAGCTTTAGGTGTTTTTTCCCTGAGAATTTTATATACAGGTCCTATAAGTCCTTGTATATAAGGCTTTGTAACATTAATAAAGTAGTTTTTACATTTAAAGTGAGTTTTAAAGTCATCAATAAAAGGTTTGTCTTTAGATAGATGATTCCCTATGGAGAAAAGCGTTGGGGAATAGTTTAAGTCTACTAACATTTTGGCGAGGATAGAGGAATCTATCCCCCCCGAGAAGAATACACCTACACCTTTAGGTAGATCTAGCCGAATAATCGCAGTTTTTAGAAGTTGATAGAGATATTCAAAATTCATAGTGTGAGTTTATTATAATATGATGTTAAGACAGTAACATGTAATAGATAGTCAAAAAAATCATATTAGCAAAGGTCGTCTAATGTGTGTACAACGGGTCATTTTGGGAGGTTCTCCATAAACCTCAGATACCACCATACATTATGCAGTGTCGCGAGCATCGAGCCGACTGTGTTCTTGTTTTTCTGTAGGAGACGAATATACGCTCGATTATAGTTTTTGCATACGGGGCAATCGCAACTTGGATCCAAAGGCAGTTTATCCAGCTGATAGCGAGAATGTTTTATGTGCAGAGTATCGAAAAGTTCGCCAGATGGTTCGCCTTTCCCTTTTGTCACGTAAATTAAGCCGTGTCTTGCATTACGGGTTGGCAGAACACAGTCGAACAGTTTTAATCCTATTTTGTAACATTTTGCTATATCGTCAGGTGTGCCTATACCCATGCCATAAAGTATGTCGGAGTTAGAGAATTGGTCGGCATAAGCCTCGATAATCCTTGTGTTTAAGTGACTATTTTTGTCAAGAGGCCATCCTCCAAAACCGTAAATGTCGAATCCGATCTGTTTAAGCTCTCTTGCAGATTCTACTCTAAGCTCTTCGATGTTGCCACCCTGATTAACTCCTACAAGCAGTGGCCTTTGGGATGAAACAATATTACCTTCTACTGAAATAGGGTGAGATGAAAAATCGTCTTCTGAGAGTTGCTCCTGAATTAGAAACTCCTGTTTTGATCTTTTCGCCCATTCCGTTGTTATTCGAACCGAATTTGCCTGCTTTTCCAATTTATCAGGATCATCAGAGAAAAAATCCAGTGCTACGCGAATATCTGTATTAAGTCTTTTCTGAATCTGTTGAGATAATTCTGGAGTTAGAGTTATCCTACTGCCGCTTTTGGGCTCCATAAAAGTCGCTCCAGTATTGGTAACTTCACCACGTCCCGTCCTTTCTATAAGTGAATATACCTGAAAACCGCCACTATCGGAGAGTGTAATTATATTGTTTAGCTTGGCAAAATTTTTAAACCCGCCCATATTTTCGGATATTGTATCTATTTTGTGTAAGTATGAGTGTAATGTTGTGATTACTATGCCTTTTAGTTCAAGAGATATATCGTGAAAAGGGAGACTGTTTATAGAAGCGTAAGTTGCATCAGGGAAGAAAGCGGGCAATCTAAAATTCATTACTACGAACTGATAACTGCGAGAAGTTCATTTAAACTCTTAATATCCTTTAACTTTTTATAATAAATTAGGACTTCGTCTGTGTTCAGTTCCTTTTTAGAGAAGAAGTGCTTGAACTCTTTTGGAGAAATATCAAGCTCTATAGGGATTTTCCTTGTAATGTTGAAAGGTTTTATTACATGTGACATGTAAGTAGACTTGCATTTAGGACAAATTGTTTGTATAATCAAAGAGGATTCGTTTTGATTAATTATATGCGTGTCTTTCTGCGTATATCTGTTTCCGCACCTATCGCAGAACTGTGAAATATATTGTAAAAAGAACTTTTTTGGTAATCCTGTGTCTGTTTTAAGTTGTGCTTTGTTCATAATTGAGTGTATTATAACACAAAAATGATTAAAAATCTATCAGAAAAAAAAATTAATAAACTTATAGAGAAGGGTAAGAAACAAGGGTTTCTAACGGAGGAAGATATTTTAAAGACTTTTCCTAACCCAGAAGTCAATGTGGATCAGATTGAACAACTTTTTGAAGTAATAGAGAAGGAGGGTATAGAAGTACTTTATTCTGCAGAAGTTCCAGTGCAAGCGAATGAACTTACGCTAGAAGATAAACTCAAGATTTTAGAAAGCATTCAATCTTCGGCGAGTGGTAATCCATTACGTTCATATTTGCAGGAAATAGGTAAGATTCCACTTTTAACTTCTGAGGAAGAAATTATCTTAGCCAAGAAAATAGAGAAGGGTGATGAGAAAGCAATGCAATTACTCACAATTGCCAATTTGAGGTTAGTGGTTAGTGTAGCTAAGAAGTACGCTCGTCATGGTTTAGATTTTCTAGATTTGATACAAGAGGGTAATATAGGCCTTATGAAAGCAGTTACAAAGTTTGATTACAAGAGAGGCTTTAAGTTCTCAACCTACGCAACTTGGTGGATTAGGCAATCAATAACTAGGGCCATTGCCGATCAGGGCAGAACTGTACGTCTTCCTGTGCATATGTACGAGACTATTAACAAATTAAAGAAGACGCGTGTTGTTCTCGCTACAAAATTAGGTAGAGTTCCAACTATAGAGGAACTTGCCGAAGCGATGGAAATCGAGGTTGAGAAATTAGAGTATATTTACCGAATCTCTTTGCAACCGACCTCGCTAACAGGCGACCGACTCGACTCTGATGGTGACGATGTCCAGCTTACAGAGATTATAGCCGATGTAGCTTCCGATGACCCCGAGAGAGAGGCAACTCAAGAGATTCTAAGGAAGGAGCTATTAAAACTTCTGGTAGAGTTACCAGAACGGGAGCGTAGAGTTCTAGAACTTAGATTTGGGCTGATTGATGGTATCGTGCGTACATTGGAAGAAGTTGGCCGAGAGTTTAACGTCACGAGAGAGCGTATAAGGCAAATTGAGGCCAAAGCATTATATAGGTTGAAAAGTTTGAATATGAAGAGAAAACTTTCAAGTTACGTAGGATGATAGAACTGGACAGAATCATAACTAAAATATTGCAGAACGAGAATAAGTACGTAATAAGGTTTTTTTCCATTATTCGTCAACTTTCTAACCCATATGCATTCGTATTTCTGGGTATATATTTAATTGTAGCTGGTATAAAGAATCTGGGCTTGACTTTGTTTATTTGGATTTCTTCATGGCTTTTAGTGGAATTCGGATTGAAAAACTTAATTAAACGTAAAAGACCAGGAGATGCACCAAGCTTAGTTGCAGACAATAACGAAGGCAGAAGTGTCTTCGTTAAACTTATCAACAGGGTTTTTCATAAAGGGCAGGGTTATTCGTTCCCATCCTCGCATTCATTTAATGTCGGAATCGCAGTTGTAATGTCTGTAGCTTATATAGACAATTTAATACTAAAGTCTATGAGCGTACTCTTATTTGCTTTGATAGCTCTTTCTAGGGTCGTTTTAAAACATCACTATTTCTTAGATGTGGTTTCAGGATGCATTTTGGGTGTACTCGTTGGAGTAGCAATAATATAGTTAAATTTGTTTGAGTATTTAAGTTTACAACGGAGTAAAACTACTAAATTGGAGGCCCGTAATCCTTTTGTCTCAAGGAGATCCTTTAGTACCACTTGACAAAACTCCCTTTTTATCATATAAGATAGAAAATTAAAAGAAGGAGGTGCCATAAAATGAACAAAAGTGCGGTATATAAAGCTTTGGCCAAAACTACAGGCATGTCCGTAAAGGATGTCAAATCCGTTATGGAAGCATTTCAGTCCGTTGTTACTTCTGCATTAAAGAAGGGAGAGACCGTGGCGCTAACGGGATTTGGTAAATTTGCTAGAAGGGGTAGAAAAGAGAGAAAGCAAAAAGTACCAGGTTCCGACAAGGTAGTCACGATTAAAGCTCACAACGTTCCAGTGTTCAAGGCTGGTAAGGCTTTAAAAGAGGCTGTTAAATAAATAACGGCATTGTTTTATAGGCGAGGGGGAGGTATGTTTATACTTCCCCTTTTTTAGTTAGGTCATATACTTTTTACTATTTGTGAACATTCAGTACATCAGTACATAAGCTTGTGTTTGCACGACTTTTGTTTTATAATGAACCCGATGAGGCTCGTCCGTTCATTACTCTATAGTATAATCACAATTCTATGTTTGTTTGCTTTTGTAGCTAAATTTCAGTATCCTGTAATTTTTGCAGCAGAGATATCTCCGATACAACTAATTGAGTTGGCTAATCAGGAGAGGACAAAGAAGGGCCTGCCACCATTAAGGCATAATTCTGCGCTAGAAAGAGCTGCACAGAAGAAAGGCGAAGATATGCTAAAGAAACAATACTGGGCTCATTTCGGACCTAACAAAGAGACCCCGTGGCAATTTATACTCAGTAGCGGGTACGACTATAAATATGCAGGGGAGAACCTTGCCAAGGGATTTTCGAAAACTGCGGATGTTCATATCGCTTGGATGAACAGTAAGTCGCATCGCGAGAATATAATGGATTCATCCTTTCAAGACATAGGAATCGCAGTATTAAAAGGGAAGCTGAATGGAGAAGAAGTCTATCTAATTGTGCAAATGTTCGGTAGTTTAAAGAATGCAAACACACGGAGAGCTCCCGGGTTCCCGAGTATAAAGATATTTCAGCCTCAGAATGGGGATATCTTAGACGAAGGGGTTTTCTCAATAAGAGGAGAGGGGAATCTGTTAAAGAATAATAAGGTAACGATCTCGATGAACGATCTTATCTTAAAGGAGGTTGAGGTTAAAAATAAAATTTTCGAGTACACTGTTGAAAATAGATCCACAGGGGAGTACCTAGTTGAAGCTAGAGGAATAGGTAACAATAACGAACTACTTATGGATTCAGTTAAGATAAACGTAAAAAGTAGTAGCGGTGGTATATCTAAAGAAGAGATACTTTCTAAGCTAACTTTAACAAGGGGTGCTTTAGAGACAAAGCTAACTATTAAAGACCAGAATTTAAGCGAGGTGATTTTTGATATAAAAGGCACTAAATACATCGCATCAAAAGATTCAGAACATTGGGTTGCTTCAATTCCAAATGATATCTTTATTTCCATAAATAATCTTAATTTTTCGTTAAAATTTAACGACAATAGTAGAAGGAATTATGCATTTTCAGCGGAAGAGCTTAAAAATAAACTCGGCAGTGTAGACTCAAAATCAGATATAAAGTTAGTTAGTAATATTGTGTTGGAACGTATAACACCTAAGCAAGCCTTTTGGATGCTGTCTTTTTTGTTCCTACTTCTTTTCGTAGTATACATAATTATAATCGTAAAACGTAATTACTTCTCGGCTTTTAAGGGAGAAGTTTTTGCTTTTGCGAGTTTCTTTCTGCTATTATTTATGTTTATTTATGTTGGCAAAATTATTGTATAAATACATGCCCTTTGTTACGCTTTTTATTGTCAGTTCGTTTACCTCAGTAAATGGGTATATTCTATTTCATTTAGTCTGTGTACTCATTTTTGTTCTTACATATACAGTAGGAAAAAGAAGAAATCTTAAGTTTTTTTCTGCACCAAGGGGTGTAGTTGATACTTTGGTTTTTTTAGTTGTTCTAGAGCTTTTAATTAAATACTTTGCGTTAAATAATCAGATCAGAGAGTATATAGCGGCGTATCTGCTGATAGAGTTTGCCTTTATGATACTAGTGAAGTTTGCAATGGATTTGGCAGAGACGTATAGGCATTTTTTTAAGGAATCTTTTGGCGATATAATTTTTGTCCTTATTTCGCTTTTTTTTATACTTTCGGAGATCCTAGTACGTAATCTATCGATAATATTTGATTTTGATAGATTTTTGACTCTAATACTATTTTCGATGTTTGTTCTGTTTGGTTTACTCATTAGTTTTATGCTGCTTGGTAGTAGAGTTCCATTAATCTCAGCCCTCATATTCATAACGATAATAGCGCTAAAAAGGTCGTCCACGTTACTTAGTCCTGTTGCAATAATTTCGCTGCTTCTTGCTAGCATGATAAGATTTCAACTAATAACTTCATTTCCAGAGAAAAAATACTCACTAGGACTAAACCAAAAACTGTATTGGGGCTGTATGATGTTTCTGTTGTTAGTAATAATTAATTAACCTTCGGAAGGATTTCTACAGAGTAAGTGTTACCATCCACCTTGTATTCTACTTTCTCACCATATTTTTTGCCGACAATAGCTCTTCCCAGGGGAGAATCCACCGAAAATTTTGATTCGGAAGGATTAGCTTCGCCGCTGGAGACTAATTGTATATGTAATTTTTTACCTTCTACAATGACATCTAATTCATCACCTAGATTCACGATGTTATCGTTAGATTTATCTTCGCCAACTATAGCGTTGGAGATGTTAATTTTTAATTCTTCTACTCGGAGAATAGCTTCATCTAGATCCTGTTTTGCGGTTAGATATGTATTATTTTCTGAGAGGTCACCATCCTCTCTAGCTTTTGATAATCTTTCTCGTATCTCTGGGAGTTTAATCTCCTCTAAATCTTTGAGTTCTTGAACCAATTTGTCATAACCCTCTTTTGTTAGTATAATAGGTGACATGACTAAAAAACCTTTAAATTATATATATATTATGTTTTTTTTATCGGGGGGTTTACTTATTTACACAATAACTTTATATTATAGCATAGTTAAAAAGTATGTTCAATATGCGCCAAAAGATGATAAGATTCAGGTTAAAAAGGTAAGTTTAGAGAGTACAGAAACTCTATTAGATAGTATTTTAGTTGCCCGGGCAGATTCTAAACTTAAGTATGGTAAATCCAAATTCAAACTAAAAGAGAGAGACATAGTTAGAGTCCTCGTGGACATTTCGGAACAAAGGGCTTTTCTTTTTGACAAGGACGGTAAGTATGAGAAAATGTACAGAATCTCTACGGGGAATAAAGCGGAGAACAGAGATATAGGCTCGGCTCTATGGAAAATTATCGAGAAACGAGAGAAAGGGTTGCCTTCGCTTTACGGTCCACGTCTGCTCTTGCTTGCAAGACGTAATGCTAAAGGTGTATTTGTCCCGACGACAATAGCGTTGCATGGTACGGATATGCCCAATATACTGGGTTATCCAAAATCTTTAGGGTGTGTATACTTCCACAATAGGGATATACTAGAAATTTACCCGAAATTAGAAGTGAATGATTATGTTATTACGATAGACTAGTGACTGTTTTCATTCGAATCGTTTGAGGCGAGAGTTTTGTCGTTATCGCTTTTTTCGGTGGCATTCATTTTCTCTCCAAAGTAGATTTTTACGCCTAGATACTTTTGCCACTCTCCGAATCCTAGGGAATCTGGTCTTTTTGTAGCTAACTCTTTATCAAACTGTCTTAGATGACTAGACATATAATCTGCAAATGCAACAAATGCGGCCTCTAATGTTGCAGGTTTAACAACTGCTCCGTACTCAATTTCGTGATGATGTGAGAGCAGAATGTGAATAAGCAATGTTTTCTTCTCGTCGGAAAAATTTTTCGGCAAGTGCTTTAGAATTAGCTCTACTCCTAGCATAATATGCCCCATAAGGAATCCTTCTTTGTTCCTAATAATAGATGCACCCGAAATTGAAAGTTCGTAGACTTTTCCTATATCGTGGAGAATAATCCCTACTGTTACTAAGTCTTGATTTACACGTGGATAGAATTTCACAGCAGAGTCGGCAATTGCTAACATTTCTAAGGTATGTTCCATTAAACCACCAATGTAATCATGGTGCACAATTTCGCTACCTGGGGCTCTTTTGTAAATATCTATAAATTCTGTGTTAAATATATTTTTCAGTAGCTTTTTTAGTTCGGCATCATTCAAATTATCTATTCTTTTGTTAATTTTGTCCCACATGGCATCTATGTCCTGGGTAGATGCCTTAACTAACTCGGTGATGTCGAAATCCACACTCTTTGTCAGTCGCTTTACTATAAGTTGAATAGAATCGTTAAAAAGTACTGCATCAAAGTCTACTGTTACAACATCGCCTATTTTTAGTGTTTCTAACCCTTTGCAACTATCAAACGAATCTTTCCAAATTCTAGCTCCTATTTCGCCTGTTCTATCCTGTAAAGTTAATCGATAGTATGGTTCTCCGTTTTTGGTGTTGTGCAGTCTGATCTCTTGAACACTAAAGATTTCATCAAAAAATGACTTTCCTGCTTCTATTTCGTTAATGTAGATGTTTTTATGGTTCATGTTTCTTATTGTATCACAGTATTTGTGTTATTAATTACCAAAGAGACTAGCCTCAATTGAGAAACTTTTGTATAAATGGATGCGGGGAAGAGACAGTGTTACATTTATGGTACAATAATCTATGCAATTTTTGATATCAGAAGAGAATTTATCTTTATCTGTAAAATTAGAGAAATTGTCCTGTAAAGTTAACCTTATTAACGAGAATAAGGAGTTAAAGAAGCGATTGCAGAGACAAATAAAGATGCGGAATGTCAAAAGGTTTTCAGAAAGTTTAAATTTAAAACTAACGGAGAAAGAGTTAAGAAGGGTTTTAAGCGGAAGAGAGGTCAATATCTTTGAGCATCCATACAAAATTATCCGCAACTATTCAAATATTTTAGATTACTTTAAGAATGAAGGGAAATCTAAATTGAAGATAAACCTAAAAACTTTAAAACACATAAACGCAATTTTAACAGAAGGGTATGCAGAGTTTTGGAACAAAGGTATTTTTAGAGTGCCAGAGAAACAGCCTGACTTAAATTATGATATTTTTGCGAATAAACGTTTTGATTCCCGCAAACTTATAATTACGAATATGAATGATTTAGAAAAACAGAAAAGCAAGTATTCTATGATAAAGCTTTTGAACTGGTTAATTTCTGTGGCTCAGGTATATCCGTTCGAGCGATTTAATATTCAAACTGCTATTCTTGTAGGCTACGGAATTATCTACAAATCGAGTTATTATAAGTTCGGGGTGGTTCCGCATATAGAGCTTTTAGTAAACTATTTAGAAGAAGCGGTTTATAATAGACCCCTAAGTAACGAGGCGTTTAACGTTGAACTCACAAAATTGCTAAATATATATACTACTTATTTTTTGGAGCTCTCTAAGATGATTGAGGGAATATTTAATGTTCCACAGAACATTAAATTGCAGTGCAATAATCGTCAGATACGTTTGCTTAAAAGCTTAAATAGAATTGGCAAGATAACACGGAGAGAGTATTCGGATAATTTTAATGTTTCCTTTATGACTGCATTTAGAGACTTGCAGAAGTTAGTTAGTTTGGGCTGTATCCAGAAATACGGCGAAGGTCGATCTGTTTTCTACTCTTGCACCCCTAGAAAAATTAAAGTAGAGAAAACCGAAGCAGAAAAGTATGTAGAGAAGTTCATGGAGGAGTAACGTGTAAAATTAATTGTAAGTGATGGTTTACCGTGGAATAAATACACAAAAAAGGAGCCCTTAACTTTTCAGTCTTAGGCTCCCTTTCTTAATAATTTGCGGCTGTTGACGAATAGATTTTACATCATTTCATCCATACCACCCATTCCTCCAATACGACCACCTGTTTGAGAATTTTCCTTCTCGTCTTTATCTTCTATGATTACAGCTTCGGTCAGGAGGATGTTGCTCGCCACAGATACAGCATATGTTAAGGCTAAACGAGACACTTTTACAGGATCAATAATACCCTCTTTTACCATGTCTACGAACTGATCTGTTTTTGCGTTATAACCACGCCCTTTGCCGGTTTGAGCCTCTATTACGCCTGGTTCTTTACCAGCATTTATAGCAATCTGCCTTACTGGAGCTCTCAGCGCTTTCTCCAGGATCTTTAAACCGATCTCTTGTTCATCGTTTTCAACCTTAACTTTTTTAAGGGCCTCTATAGCATCGATATAAGCGACACCACCGCCCTCTACTATACCTTCTGAAATAGCGGCACGAGTTGCGTGTAAAGCATCGTCAACACGATCTTTTATCTCTTTTAGCTCAGTTTCGGATGGGGCGCCAACTTTTATAATTGCGACACCACCAGAAAGTTTGGCTAATCTTTCCTGTAACTTTTCTTTATCGTAGTCGGAATCAGCCTGAGAAATCTGTAATTTAATTTCGGCTACTCTATCTTCTATAGCTTTTTTATCGCCTGCTCCGTCTACAATTGTACAGTTCTCTTTCTCTACGATCACTTTTTTGGCTTGACCCAAATCTGTAAGAGTGACAGAATCAAATGTCCTGCCAAGGTCGTCAGAAATTACCTGGCCACCAGTTAAGATTGCGATATCTTTTAGCATATCTTTTCGTCTATCGCCAAATCCAGGGGCTTTAACTGCAACAACTTTGAGGACACCACGTAACTTGTTAAGTACTAATGTCGCTAAGGCTTGACTGTCGATATCGTCTGCAATAATCAAGAGCGGACTGTTTCCCCCTTGAACAACCTTCTCTAAAATTGGGGTTATATCTTGAACAGAAGAGATTTTCTTGTCGGTAATAAAGATCATCGCATCTTCTAAAATTGCCTGAAGCTTGTCTGCATTTGTAATAAAGTATGGGCTAATATAACCTTTATCGAACTGCATACCTTCTACATATTCAACTTCGTGCTTAAAGCCTGTGCCTTCTTCCACTGTAATTACACCTTCGGCGCCAACTTTATGAATAACTTCTGCGATTAAGTTGCCAAGCTCTTTATCGTTATTGGCACTAATCGTTGCAACTTGGGCAGTTTCTTCTTTTGTAGAGATGCTTTTTGCATTCTTTTTTAAGTGATCAACAACAGCTTCTAAACCTTTTTCCAAGCCTTTTTTAATATTCATTGGATCTACTCCGCTCATTACATATTTTGCACCTTCATTTGCAATTACTTTTGCAAGTAGGGTTGCCGTTGTTGTGCCATCACCTGCATCGTCGGCGGTTTTGGTTGCTGCTTCCTGAATCATTTTTACACCTACGTTTTCTAAGCCGTTACTAACAGAGATTTCTTTTGCTACGGTAACACCATCTTTTGTTGCTCGCTGAGCGCCATATTCCTCGGCTATCGTAACGTAACGTCCTTTTGGGCCTAATGTAGTTATAACGGCGTCGGCAAGAATATTAAGACCTCTTAAAAGGCCATCTCTTGCGGCCTGTCCATAAAAAACTTTTTTTGCCATAGTTAAAATAAAAACACAAATTATATAAAATCCAAAAGTTTACGCTTTTAATTTGCTTTTTCAGACTAACTTTGTCTCTTATCGTAAAAGCAAAAGCGAAAATTTTGAATTTTAGCAGTCTAAGCTATAGAATGCTAATTGATTATAAGACAGTGTTGCTCTCTTGTCAATACTCTATGCTTAATGTTAAAATAAGGCTATGAGTTTAAAAAAGGTTATTGTAGTAATTTCTCTAATTTTATTCCTATTCGTGATCCCTGTAATATTCTTAAACCGTGTAGGTAAACAGAGACAGGGTAATAAAGGGTATAATCAGAATGTTAGTAATCAAGTTAAAGATGATTCGATTAAGAATGTAATTGACAGAGGTTCTACTTTTGAAATAATCTCTTATCCCCCGACTATTGCAACTGCAGGCAAATCTTTTGAATATAGATTAGAGTTCGCAGGTGTAGAGGGCACAGAGGATCAGAGTAGAAACAGAGTAACGGTTTCATTTATCATAAAGCCAGACTGGTTACAGTACGACGAGCAGAAGTTCTTGCTTTACGGTGTTGTACCTAATTATATACAAGATTTTAGGGTTAAATTGGTCTCTTCTAGCAACGGAATGACCTATGACCAGGACTTTACAGTATCTGTTGAACAACCTAAAATTGTAGCAACTGAGGTACCCTCTATATCTATAACTGCAAAGGATAGAGAAGAGATTGTCGTGGCACAGGATAATACGGATATATTCCATCCCAGTAATAATGTAACAAGTTCACAAGGGGAAGTTTTAGGAGTTAGAGATATAAATACCGCAATCTCTCCTCTCTGGGTTGTTGTATTTGGATTTAGTATATTCTTGTCAGGCTTATGGATAAAGACCCGGAGAGTAAGGAGATACTCAATTTTTACAGAATCGGGTTTAAAATTAAGTGTAGAAGAAGAATGAATGACTCTCTATCCGATGTTATAATAGATGTCCCAATAATTACTTTACCCCAAGCAGAAACCAAGAGAAACAATCTTAATCCGTTGCGGATAGCTAAGGTTTTGTTAATCTCCAGTGCGTTACTGATCTTTATTACTGTCTTTACAATCTATTTGCTTTGGAATAGACATTTAAAACTTGCTAAGATCGAAAGTATAGAGAATATTCCGCATTGCAATCCTTATAATTTTGTAATGAAGAAAGAATCACTTTCGACTATGGAATTTAGTTGGGAAACTAGAGGAGAGTGTTCGTCATATATAAAACTTTATGTGGATGGTATGGAGCAAACGTTCTTTACCAACAATGGCGAGATACCTGCATCTAAGCATAGTTTAAAGATAGGATCGCTTGAGTCTAATCGCACCTACAGATTAAAAGTTGTTTCTAATAACGTAGAGTTTGGAATAGACGGTAATATGATTCTTTTTAAGACAGATGCTACACATAATTAAGAGCGGTAATGCAGATACAGACACATTTATTCTAAAAGATATACTTAGTAAATTCAAAGGTTACGAAACTGTAACCGTCTCAGATACAAGTTTAGAAACTTTACAGGTACTGGTGGGTCATCTAACCAATAAGACTCTACTTCCTGTGTCTAAAATTTACATTTTGCAGAATCTAGAAATGGATGAGAACATAAAAGCTATTCTTAGAGAGTATGCCGAGCAAGATCAGTTCATCCTTCTGGATGTAAGAAAATTTTTAAAGTCTGAGTTTAATCCAAAAGTGGTTAAAGAGTACACTGGTGATATTTCTGCAAAGGAAGTAAAAAGAAGAATCTCAGAGAAGTTAAAGAATTTAGGTGTTAGTGTTAATCTTAATACAATTGATAAACTTACGGAGTCCTGTCACATCTTTTTAGGGAATAGAATGCTTTATTCTCCGTTCAAACTTGCGCAATTACTTAAAAAATTGGAACTGATAACCGAAATAAGTGCCAAGAATAAAGAGAATATCGAATCTAGTATAGAGAATACACTTTTAGGTAAGGATAACGAAGTTCTCAACACATGGCACGTTACAGATATGTACATGGCAGAGAACTCGCCAATAAAAGTAAGCTATTTCGAAAGATTCCTTAAAGAATACGATTTTTACGAACTTATTAATCTATTAAGGTCTAATCTTTTCTTGCTTTTTATCATAGCTAAGATGTTGTTAGAGCACAAGAACGAATTCGCAATCGCAAAAGAATTGCAGAAGAATCCCTATTTTATAAAGAATTTAGTTGCCATAACGAATAAGTTTAAGTTCACGCCTGATAGATTATTAACTATGATTGAGCGATTATTTAATCTGGAAAAAGAATCTAAAAATGGAAATATAGAAGATCCCGAGTTAGCATTCCAAATTCTACTTATAACTGAATGATTTTCTAGTTTCATTCAGTTCCGTCCGAAGGTATTTCGATAACGCAAAAATAAATAGTTTATCATTTTATGTTCGGACTATTGTACCATGTGGAGAATTCCTTGCAGAAAACTAACTTAGGATTAAGTTCTAATTTATGAGTCATTTTGAAAATTTGAATTACGCCAAGTATGTACTCTAATTTATCTAAGATGAGTGATGTAATCCTCTTTACAAGGTTTTTACCATTTCCAGCGAAAGAGTTTATCTTGCTGAATTCACGCTCTTTCTGAATTAGAGCATTTAAAAGTTCACCGTAAACAAGTTTAAAAGTTGTTGTTCTTAGTTCACCCATTGCTCCTATAGAGGGTAAAATGGGCTGCACTTTTCTATTTAAGAGCCGAGTTATCCACAAGTACCAGGATGGAAAATAGTTTGAAATCCAGGCGTTATGTTCGATCATATTTTTATACGATGCGATATTACGATAAAATATAAGTATAGAGTCTACAAACTGCATAGCAAAAGCCTCATTTTGTGGGCATAACTCTAAGTTATCACTTGTTTTGTAGTAGTTTATATCCATCTTATCTGACATACTTTCTTTTGATGTGCAATTATTCCTTCTGATTCCGTGAATATTTAAAATTATCCACTCTAAGAGCCTAGTTATCCACACTCTTTTGGGCTTTACAACTAAGAAAATGTCTATATCGTCGTTTATATTAGCATTTAGGGATGCAACCGAGCCTGTAATAAATATTAATTCAATAAAGGGGATTGTCTTGAGTAATTTCGTTAATTTTCTTGTAAGATGAATCTTCTTTGTAGAGGATTTTATACGTCCCTTTAACTCCTTTATGTTGTATAAATTACAAAAGCGTGCGTCATAATAGAAACCGTTATTCGTTTTAATGTCGGATTTTATGGCATATCGCATAGTGTCTAAAGGCCAATTATACTTAGCCTTATAAGAGGAGATAAATGAAATTTCCGGATTATGATCCTGCTGCATACTATATTATTATATATTAGAAATTAATCTACTGTTATTTATCATGTAGGGGGTGTCACGCTTTAGGGTTTAAAATTCCGAGCTCAAAAGCATACAGAATAATTTAGTTTATGGTTTGTTTTTCAAGCTCCACGTTATGAGGGGAAATATGTATGGCTGTTGTTATGAGGGTAGCGATCTGTCGTACTGCAGGTCAGAAGAGCCATAAATTATTTTTTCGAATGATGTTATAATAAACCTATGTACGAGCATATCATTCCACAAAATGTTATGGATTACGAATTTAAGCTATTTGCTGGGCTTTCTCTCAAACAGTTTATAATAGTTGTTATTGCATGTATTATCTCTTTCATTACCTACAATTTAAACAAGAACGAGATTTTACCCTCATTATTTGCCTGGATACTAATACCAACATTTCTAGGATTTGGCGTGTTATTTGGACTTGTTCAGTATCAGAAGATCTCTATGGATCAGTGGCTAGTCTACTACCTGCGTGCAGTTAACTCTCCCTTACGTAGAGTTTGGAAGAAAGATGCTGAACCTGTAAAAAGCGATAGGTTCTTTAATACAAAACCTGAGTTTATGCCGAGTTATCTAGGACTATACTTCTTGGACCAGAATTCTTTTAACATTTTAATGAAAGGTACACTGGAGCAGAGTAATTTACAGTTGCAACCTAGTATACAAGAACTTCGAATTCAACCACAGCAACAAGTGGCCCAAGGGGGTACTCCTAATCCAAATCAGAAAGCTTTAGGGGTAGGGCATTTAACTCAAGATCTAATTATGCTTACATCCCAAACGGCAGCAAAATATAGCGATCCCAACGTAACACTCCCCAATGTTCCTAACACATTAGCGCTTAGAGTTGTAGGTAAAGATGGAGTAAATAAACAAGGGGTTATCGCCTATCTTAAAGATAGTATAGGGAACGTAAAACACGCTTTAAAAAGTAATGCATCGGGTATAATCTACTTTAATATCCCTCAGGCTGATGGGAATTATGTAATTAGTTTTGATGATCCTTCGGAAGAGTATCCAACCTTAAATATCGTTTATAATGGAACGGTATATCCTTTAATTATAATAAGGTCAATTACGTAAAATGGATCCAAAAAAAGCACCCATAAGCAGTAGTACGCAAGATTTTGTTGAAATTTCGGACATAATAAACGATATCCTGATTACTAAAACCGGAGTTTTCTGCTTGATAATTCAGACGAACTCAGTGAATTTTGATCTCCTTTCGGAAGAGGAGCAGCAGATGAAAATTAATGCATTCGGGGGTCTTATGAACTCCTTAGATTTTCAGATGCAGATAGTTATTCATACTCAGAAAATAAATATCTCTAAATACAACGAGTTTTTACAAACTTTAGACGTGCCAAATTTAACACCTGGGTTAAAGCGTCAGTTCGCAATCTATAAAAGATTCATTAAAAATTTAGTTACAGACAAGGAGATTTTAGATAAGAAGTTTTTTATTATAATACCTTACCGTACGTCCACAATATTTAATCAAAGTACAACGCAACGACAACGTCGTATTATGATGGAGCAGGCCATTAACTACTTGTACCCCAAAAGGAATCATGTTCTAAGGATGTTACATTCTATGGGATTAGAGGGATGGCAGCTTACTAATAAAGATATAATAAAACACTTCTATAAAATTTATAATCCTAAGGAAGAGATAAATATAGAGGGATTTAAAAAGGAGTTTATAGAATAGCCATGCTAGATTTTTTAAAGAAGAAGAAAAGACCAAGTAAAGAGGAAGGAGCTATTACGGTTCAGACGGAATCTGCAGAGAGTTCGTTTACAATTGTAGACATGCTAGCTCCCCAGTACGTAGAGGTAGATTTCAATCATATTAGAATTAACGATCATTTTTACAGAATTTATATGGTGATCGGCTATCCGCATTCTGTTCTACCTACTTGGCTCTCTCCCCTTATTAACTTCGATAGCTCAATAACTATAAGCATATTCTATTATCCTGTAGACTCTGATCAAATATTAGATAAGCTTAGGAGAAAAATTGCCGAATTAGAAGCTTCTCTCTCTACAGAGTATCAGGCTGGTAAAGTATTAGATCCTAAAACAAAGGTTGCGCTCTCAGATGCTAGGACACTTTTAGACAATGTTGCCGCTGGCAGCGAGAAGTTTTTTAATACAAGTATGTACATAAGAATTCAGGCAGAAACAGTGAAGGAACTCGATTTAATAGGAAAGAATTTGTCTTCTATGTTGGCGGCAATTGGTTTGACCGTAGCACCAACCACTCTTAGAATGGAAGAAGGTTTTAATTCCACACTACCGCTTGTATCAGATAAGATGTATCGTATACGAAATATGGATACAACCTCATTAGCAATGACTTTTCCATTTGTTACATCGGAGCTCACAATGGACACGGGAATTCTATACGGGATTAATCTGCATAATAACAGCTTGGTAATCTTCGATCGTTTCTCTATGCACAATCCCAATGAGGTTGTTTTTGCCACATCTGGCGCTGGTAAGAGTTACTATGTAAAGTTAGAGGCTTTAAGATACTTAATGACTGGTGTTCAAATAATTATAATTGATCCCGAAAAAGAGTATGATAAGCTAACAGAGGCTGTGGATGGAGATTATATCACTTTTTCACAAGACGAGAGCGCAAAGATTAATCCATTCGAATTCTTAAAAGAGGATAGTAGCGGCTTAGGTAAACGGAATGTGCTTAGGGACAAGATCTTAAGTCTACATACGTTTTTTAAACTTCTTTTTGGGGAAATTTCTACAAACCATTCTGCCGTTCTAGATAGAGCTTTGATTTTAACTTACAGAGAGAAAGGAATCTCTAACGATCCCGCAACTTGGAAGAACCGTCCACCTTTGCTGGAAGATCTCTATAAGATTCTAAAGGGTATGATTGAGCCCGAAGCCAGAGACATGAGTAACCGTTTAGAGAGGTATGTTATGGGTAGTGCAGCTGGTGTATTTAACCAACCAACTAACGTTGATATTAACAATAATTTTACTACTTTTAGCCTGCAAGGTCTTCGTGACGAACTCCGTCCAATCGCAATGTATATGATCCTAGATTTCATATGGACTCGTATTCAAGAGAAACGTGCTAAAAGACTTCTTATAGTAGATGAGGCATGGACAATGATGCAATACGAAGATTCTGCCAAGTTTATCTACGGTATAGCAAAACGTTGTAGAAAGTATTGGATGGGGTTAACCACGATTAGCCAAGACGTAGACGAATTTTTAAATTCTAAATATGGCAAAGCCATTGTAACTAACGCTAGTATTAAAGCACTTTTTAAACAGAGTTCGGCTGCAATAGATTTAATACAGGGCACATTCAACTTATCTGGTGGGGAGCGTGTTTTCCTACTTAATGCCGGAGTCGGGCAAGGTATCTTCTTTGCCGACAGAAATCACGTAGCTATGCAAGTTATTGCAAGTAGAGGTGAGCATAGGCTTATTACTTCTAATCCGCAGGAGTTGCATAAAATGGTTCAGAATTTTCAAGTTTATACCGAGTCCGAGATTGAAGAGGCCGCCCTTGTGTATGATGGAAGCTAAGAAGATCACGTATTGAATGTAAGTTCTTTTCTCTTTATGTTATAATCTTTTATGAAGGTACCGTTCTTAGTAAAGCAGTACATATCTAACGATTTAGAGAAAGGCTCTTTTTCCAGAGTATACTGGTACTATCCTCTTGAGGGCAAAGAGAACAGAAAGGGTGGTGTGGGCATTTTTTTTGAGATTTTAGCGGGTGATTTAGATCCTGAAGTTTATGAGCAGGTAAGTAAGTATTTCTGGAACACATTTAGAGATACATACTACGACCATGATTTTGAAACTGCATTAAAGAGATCTTCTGCAATATTTCTACAGATTTTAAGACAGGTAGGTGTAGAGGAAGGGTTGGATATAAATATGTCTCTTTTCTCTGTAAGTAACGATAAGAAAATTGTTCTTAAACTTGCACAGTTTGGTGAAACAGATATTTTTCTAATTAGAGACAACGAGTACGCGGACGTTACCAATTTAGCTCCTACAAATCAGAACTTTTACGACTTAAAGTATATGGAATTAGATCTTTTATCGGGGGACGTTCTCATTTTTGGCAATAGATCGTTAATTTCCAATTCAATAGAAACTGGCGCAATTAATATAGAAAAACTGAGTAAGCTATTCGAGAGCTTGGAGGATTTTAAAGAGAATCTATATGGTAACCGTAAGATTTTCTGTTTAGCTACAGTTGAATCGGAAACTAAAGTGCAGAATAATCTTAAGAAAGTCCAGATATTTCAGAGAATGATTAAATTTAGGACTAAACTGGCTGAGTCAGTAGTTAAAGCGAAACTCTTGTATATGAAGCTCTTTCGCAAATTGTTCAGTGTTTTTGGCAGAAAGCAGAACAAAGGAGATGAGCATGGTGTAAATGCTTGCAAAGCTAAAAAAAATAGTACTGACCAAAATGGGGATGAACAACTTAAAAAATCTGTACTCGCAAATGAAATTTACAAAGCAACAGATCCTGTTGCGGAGCTAAGGCGTCGCCGTTCTTTAGTAGGCAGGCTTGCTAATAGCTCAATTTTAAAGAATTTTTTAGAATTTCTTGGCTCTAAACTTAAGAATTCTAACATAGGAGGATTGAAAAGTAGGAACTTATCTTTAAATTATAAAACAGGCAGAGGACGTGGAGTAACGATTATCTTAGTTGCGATTATTGTTCTTCTTCTCATGAGCTGGTTACGTAAAAATATAGTGCAGTCGAGATTAGAGAGAGCAATCTACAAAGAGGTACAGAACAGAAGAACAAAGTTTGAAAAACTGTACAAATCTGACTGTAAGAATATAGAGTTAGAAGATCCCGAACATAGATTAGAACTCTGTATAGCTGAAGCAGAAACATTTACTTCATATATATCGGACAGCAGAAGCAAGGTAAAAAGTAATCGAGTCCAAAAGCAGATTAAAGCCGAACAAGAAGAATTTATCAAGAGTTATGAACTTCTAATGTCACAGTACGATACGATATACAACATAAAAAGGATAAAAGATGCAACATTGATAACAGATTTAGGGATAACCTTAGGTAGCGATTCGAACATTATAGATATGGATATTCAAAAGGGGACACTTGTACTAGCAGATGGCGGTCGTAAAGCTGTGTATCAGGTTAACTTAGTAACAGGTACAACTTCTAAATTGGACGATACCGACAACTTAATTACAGAGTTAACTTCTGTAGCAGGAGGGTCAAAGAATACTTTTGCTTGCGATAAAGTTAACGGAATTCTCTACTATAGCTCGGCTTTAAAGTTTGAACGATTAATAGGCACTGATCCCGGAAGTCTTGGCCATAAATGTGGATTTGTTAAAGCTTACAATAATAACGTGTATATGGTTCCAGAAACAAAGGACAGTGTAATTAGGGTGCTCTACGAGAAAGGGGCATTTTCTTTGCCGGGTAACTATATTAGCGGTTTATCCAATGTAACCGATTTAATGATAGATGGGAATATCTACGTTATAGAACAGAAAGAAGATGGGTATTCCGAAGTTAAAAGGTTCTTTGGTGGTAGGTACGACAACTCTTTTAGGATCCCTGATGAGTTAGTAATGGAAAATGTGGTGGCAGGCTATACCAATCCTTCTGATTCTTTTCCGCTTTACATTTACGACAGAAAGAGTAACGAGGTAAAAGTTATAGAGAAGCCTACATCTACAAGACATCCCGGTAAAGGTAAGCTTATAAAGACTTATAAGTTCGAGAATAGAACCAAATTCGACAATATAAAAGATATTTCTGTAGATTTAAGCAGTGCCAATAATAAAGAAGTAAATATGTACATTCTTAATGGGAATACAATATGGAAGGTAAAGCTTTAGAGAGCAGCAATGCTTTTGGCGGGGTAAAGGTGGGGGAACTTTTCTAACTTAGACTGCATAGAATAGAAAGAATTGACTTCTCTGAATTAGAGGTGGTAGATAAGTTTCAAATTTAGTCCGGCAGAAACTCATTTAGTGGGACAAACTCTACATCTATGTATCTATGCGCTAATATTTAAAGTTTTGCCTATAATTATTACTTTTGTGGTATAATAAGAGGAAGTGTTAAACATGGTTGAAATAATTTTTAATTTTTGATTCAAATATGTTAAAAACATTGAAGTGTTTTCTGTCAGTATCAATAGTCTTTTCATTGCTTTTTAGCGCCCTTAATTTTAATGAGATAAAAGTATTCGCGGGTAAGAGTAAAGAGGTGAGAGGAGAGGCTAAGTTGAACACTATTCCTAAGTACGAGTCTAAAATTCCAGAGGTTTATAAATTAAGCGATGCTAATATTCCGTCTGGAGTAGATATTAAAAATAAAGTTCAGGTAATGAGCCTTCCTGCAGAAACACAAGAACTTATTAAGAAGGTAGAAATTCAGAAGGTTATGCAGGAGCAGTTTAAACATGCCTATCGACCAGGTATTTTAATAGTAAAGTTTAATAGGGACGAAAGTAAAGATTCAATAAAAGAAATAGTTAAGAGTGTTGGGATAGACGAAAGAAGTCTTGTTTTTATGCCAACACCAAGAAAGAAAGGTGCAGATAAATTAAAGAATACTGTTATATTAAAAAACATTCCTAACGCTGATGCCTTGCTTAAGAGTATGGTAGATTTAAAGTACACAAATAGAGTTAGTCATGTTTCTTTAGACACAATTTCGTATATTTCCGCCTGGGAGAACCCAACAGCGGATACTCGTGTGCCAGGGGATTTTAACAGTAGTATACATTGGTACTTAGATAAGATTAATCTGCCGAAGTTGTGGAAGAAAGAGAATTGTTCAGGAACAAATTGTTTAGGATCATTAGGCGTTAAGGTTGCAGTTATGGATACTGGAGTCGCAATAAAAACAACGCCCACAGACTATTTAACATTTAAATACCACAACTGTTTTGATACGAATAATGATGGAGATACGAACGATCCAGATGAGTGCATAGACCCTGGGGTAAGTCATGAATCAGATTTAAATATGGTTTTGAATTTCACTAAAGCTTCGGAGATGAGTGACGCTATAGATAGATTATACGTACAACCTTATTCAAGTTATGAACCAGATTTCTGCGGAAACTTTGGTTTTGACGCAGAAATGTATTTTGAAAACGTATTTTATATAACTGCGGATGCAGATAACGATTCAGATGGTCATGTAGGTACAATATATGACGAAAATAGTTGCACAACTTTTGGAGGACTCCCTGTGAGCATGAATAGAAAGAAGGAAGGTTATCCTCTTGACGATTATGGACATGGAACTTATATTGCAAGTACAATTCTGTCTCAGACCGATAATGATGGGGCTGCCATTGGCGTAGCGGGTAACGTGCAACTGGTCCCTATAAAAGTTAATATGCCATTTACCGGTTATATAAGTTCACTGCCGGTTTATTTGGGGACAATATATGCAGTTGATGAAGCAGAAGTAGATATAATAAATATGAGCTTCGGTGGCTCAAGTAACGTGTTTCTTGAAAATGCTATTGGTTATGCTAATGAGAATAATGTTCTGGTTATTGCAGCCTCGGGGAATAGTACAAGTGGTGGCGCGGTTATGTATCCAGCCGCTTATTCAGGATATTATAGTAGGGAATGGGAGACTACATTCAATAATGTAATTGCAGTTGGTGCATCGGATAAAAATGATTCCCGTGCAGTTTACTCTCATTACGGTAGTAATTTAGATCTGGTTGCTCCTGTAGGGGATGGAGGCGTAGCAGGAGATTATATGACACAAGAGAGTATAACAGAACATTGTTTTGGTTATGGTAATACAGCTTGTAGGCCTGTTCTAAACACTGGAGCCTACAGAAAGAGTTATGGGGTTACAACCGTACTTGGTGATGGTTACGGAACTTCTTATGCTTCAGCTCAAGTAGCGGCAGCAGCGGCATTGATAAAGAGTAAGGATCCAACTGTAACACCAAAACAGATAAGAGATTTGCTACGCTCTACTGCAACGGATTTGGGAAAGGCGGGAAGGGATGACGAGACAGGATGGGGGAATTTGAATGTAGAGAATTTGATGAATCCACCTACACATTATTTTACTTACTATCAGAATAGTGGTAAAAATAAAACAGCAATATTAGTCGGTAACAAATCTGCTATAGACAGTTTCCATACAAATATTAAGGTTGGAAATAGCATTTTACAAGGTTACGCTATTGCAGGTAACGGTAGAATAACACCTTCTTATAGTGGTATTTCTGCAGGACCTGTTGTTATATACGGGGATTTAAACAATGCTTATGCCACAGAGAGGGCTGAGATAAACGGTTACTTTAACGAGTATGCGGCTACGAGTTCGAGTGAACTAACTAACGTTTACTATTTTACATGGTACGATAACAGAAAAGGGACGAAAACTTATATATTGGTGGGTAATCCGTCTACAACTGAAACTGCTGATGTCAATATAAAAATAAATAAGGTGGTCAATGACAATTTTACCTTAGCTCCAAACACTTATGTTTCAAAACAGTATAATGACGTTTTAGATGGTCCTGTCACTGTAAGTGCAAATACAAATATCTACGCTAGTCAAAGAACATTTATGAGAGGTGTAGCCTTTAATGAATATGCAGGAATTCCCTTTAATAGTTTAACAAACAAATACTATTTTACTTGGTATGATCAGTTAGGTAAGGGTTATAAAGCAACTATTTTAGTTGGGAACCCTTCTACAAATCAAACAGCGAATGTAGCTATAAAAATAGCAGGTGTATTAAGAGGTACATATCAAATTGCGCCAGGAGGCAGGATAACACCTTCGTATCCAGGCGTTAGAGGTGGTCCAGTAGTGGTTGAATCTGATATTAACGTATATGCTACCCAAAGAGCCGATGTTTTAGGGGCTTTTAATGAATATGCAGGTATACCTGCTAATGCATTATCAAATAAGTATTACTTTACATGGTACGATACCTTGGGAAGTGGATATACAGCAACCACATTAGTAGCGAATCCTTCTGCTACAACTAATGCGAATGTAACGATAAAGATTGCAGGTATTACAAAAGGAACTTATGTAATTGCACCTGGTGGTATAGTTACACCAACTTATGCAGGAGTAAGGAATGGTCCGGTAGTAGTTGAATCTGATATAGAGATAATTGCGAGTCAGAGGGCAGTTGTGAAAGGAACATTTAATGAGTATCCTGGTATAAAGTAGAATTTTTATAATCTTACTCTTTACTAAAGCACACAGCATTGCTTTAGTAGGGCGAGTGATTTACTTCACAGGGGGAAGGCCTTCATTTTTTGGTATAATGTTTGTGTATGCGAATCTCAATTGTTATAGTAACGTACAATAGCGAAGAAACTATTAATAGGTGTATAGAGTCTATTATTAGAAATAATGACATTGGAAATGAGCTGGAAATAATTGTTTCTGACAATAACCCTTTAAATAGGGGGTATCTTTCGGGGTTGAAAAGTCATTTTAAATTTGAGAATTTACAAGTTATTCTTAATCCTAGGAATGGTGGATTCGGTTATGGTAACAACAGAGGAATAAATGTGTCTAAAGGGGATATTCTGTTCTTTTTAAACCCAGATACGGTAATAAAAAAAATTTCGTTTAGAAGAATAATAAAGTTTTACGAACGAAACAATTCTTTGTTGACGTTTAAATCTAATAATAATCTGATTTTCAATCCAGAAATTGTATTCTATTTACCTTATGGCATTTTACGTGATTTGGTCAAAAATCTAATTATAAAATTATTATGCTCAAGGTCAAAAGGTTATACTAGGATACCAAATATCTTTTATGCAATGGGTTCAGCCTTTGCAATTAAAAAAGAGGTTTTTGCTTCTATTGGGTTCTTTGACGAGGAGTTATTTATGTATGGTGAAGAGTTAAGTATAAAATATAGATTACAAGATCGTAATAATTATAGTTTATATATGGATAACGAAGCTTTAATAGTCCATGAAGGTGGTGTATCTACGGGTAAAAATGAAAATACGGAAAAGTATAGAAGTTTTAGAGATGAAAATATATCAAAATCAATGAAAGTAAACCTCATAAAATATGGGAAAAGAGGCGTAGCTAAAAGGATGCTGATAGGCTACAAGGTAGAACATCTTATAAGGAGAATAATGTCTAAAGATACGCAGAATGTTGATAATAAGATAAAACTTCTTAAAGATATTATAAAAGAATTCTAATAGGGATTTGTTTGAAAATTGTAGCTAGAATCTTTCTTACTGCATTTTAATATCTGGAATGCTCTTGTTCCTATTTTATTAGCACCTGTGAATTTTTTAATTGTGACGATTTTTTCATCCATTTTGGTCTGAATTTTTAATCGATTTAATAATTCATCCTGTATTGTATTATGTTGCACTTGCATTTTTAAATTGTATAATAAAACAATGAGGATAGCAAGTAAAGATATTTTGATTAAGATTGTGGCAATATTAATTATATCCTATGTTTTTATTAGAGGATATAATATCTCATTCACCCATGATGAAAGCCATACAGTATTACACTACTTAAGAGGAAATAATTGGTTTATCAATGTCTTAAGTTATAAAGATCGTTTCCCTAATAACCATTATCTTAATTCATTATTAACGGGGATTTCAATTTTAATTTTTAGATCCCGGAATGAGATAGTATTAAGACTACCGAATATACTCTCATCTACTGTATTTTTGTTTTCTACTTATCAAATATCTCTCCTTCTTAAGAGTAAATTACAAACAGCATTTTTTATTTTTTTATCAACAAATCTGTTTGTGCTTGAACAATTTTCACTTACAAGAGGTTACGGAATAGGGTTATCCTTTGTCATGCTTGCCATATACTATAACCTTAAAAGTAGTAATTTGTCACAAGAAGAAGGTAGAGGAGTCTTTTTCTCAGTACTATATTCTGCTTTGGCTGTATTGTCTAATCTTACATTCTTGATTTTTTTTGTAGCAAACCATATATCATTACTTTTAGTTACAATTATTAAGCGTGCTTTAGATAAAGATTACATTAAAAAAGTCGTCAAAACAATAGTATTACCAGTCGCCTTGATTGACATATTGTTATTCTTTTTTACAGTGGGTCCAATTTTGGATCAGCAAAAGAGCGGTTTATTTTACTACGGGGGTAAGTCGTTAGTGTTTGATACTTTTCGAAGTCTAATTATGTCTAGTTATTATCTGCAACTTGGAACTGTTAACAATATAGGAATAAATTCATCTACAATTCTAAGTGATACTGTTGTTATCGTTATGGTCCTGTTATCTATATTTTTATTATTGATAGGTCTAGAAAAATTATTGATAAAAAAGGAAATAAGTACGAGATCCCTATATTTTATTTCCAGTTTAATCTCAATATCAGTTTCATTAAGTTTTGTTTTCTTCCAAAATCTTGTAATGAAGACACCATTTCCTCTCGGTAGGACTGCGATTATTTTTATTCCATTATTTTTTGTATTTTCGTTCTGCGCAATTAACTTTTTACCGTCAAATAAAAATATACTTTTCCTTATAAGTATCATTCTTTGTATACACGTTTTATTTTCTATTAAGAAAGCGAATTTAAAATATACTTGGACTTGGCAATATGATGCCAACACAAAAGATGTATATTATGAAATAAGGAAATATGATAATAAAAGAGTATGTCTATATTGGTTATATAAACCAACTTTCAATTATTATGATCTAATAAATAATACAAAAATTAAATATGTGGGGTTAAAGAATGTAACCAATGAAAACATTGAAAAATGCGATTTTTTATATTTACCGAAGGGTACGATTTTGCCTACATTAAGTGAATACATTATTCTTAAAGATTATAAAATAAGTAATTCAAGATTGTACGCAAGAAAATAAATGTGTGTTATAATCCAAGTATAAATTAACAAGTTGAGCCATGACAACATTATCAATTGTAATTCCAGTTTATAATGAGAAAGCTTCGATAGAGAAACTGTTGAGCCTAGTAGAAGCTGTAAATTTAGGTGACATAAAAAAGGAGATAATTATTGTTGATGATGGTTCTCAAGATGGTACTCGCGAAATATTAGAGAAGTACAAAGATAGGAAAGGATATAATGTGATTTTTCATGAGGCGAATGCGGGTAAGTCGGCGGCTGTAAAAACTGGGATTTTGGCCTCTACGGGTGATATAGTCGTAATTCAAGATGCCGACTTAGAGTACGATCCCGAGGATTATAAGAAGTTGCTCATTCCATTTAACAAAGGTGTTGCCGATGTGGTTTACGGCTCAAGGTTTAAAGGTGAGGGACCTCATAGGATGATCTACTTTAAAAATATGATTGCTAACAAGTTTTTAACTGCTCTTTCAAATTTATTTACAGGCTTCAATCTTACCGATATGGAAGTCTGTTATAAGATGTTTAATGGTGAACTCATTCGTAGGATTGCTAAAACATTAACGGCTACGCGTTTTGGTTTTGAACCAGAAGTAACTGCTAAAATTGCAAAAGAGAAAGTAAGACTTTTTGAGGTAGGAATCTCTTATTACGGTAGAAGTAAAGAAGAAGGGAAGAAGATTAAGTTTATAGACGGAATTAAGGCGATTTGGGAGATAATAAAATACAGCGCATTATGACATCTTCGAACTGGAAGATAATCGCGAGAATTTCTTTATGTGTGCTTTTTGTTATTCTGTTCGTTTTTTTCTCTGCCAAGGTTTATAAAAAGAACAATAGTTTTAAGAATGATCAGTATAGTTACTATTTGAATACAGGAGAATTGGTAAAGAGTAAGTATACTTATATGGGAGATCGGAATAGAGGGCCACTATATATTTATATACTTAGTCTAGTTTATAGCGATAATAAGGCTGAGTTCTTTAATAATGCCAAAATATTAAACAGTATCTTGACGTTCTTTTGCATAATATTGATATACATATATGTGTTGAAGAAGAAATTAATGAATTATTTGCAAGGGTATTTATTCGTTGCAGTTATTACTTTTTCTTGTCTCATTTTTAAATCTGCTGTAATCAATGTTGAGCCGATATTTTATACTATTTTCTTTATATGTATCCTAGAGTACATAGATCTATTTAAGCAACCTTCTGTCACAAAATCAATCAAAGCTGGATTTTTGTCAGCGCTATGCTTTTTATCAAAGGCTTCCAATCTTCCGTTAATTATTGTTTACATGGCTTTTTTCCTCGGGACATATTTATTAATTTATATCGTAAGAAAAATATCACTAAAGGAGTTGGTGCAAAAATTGTTTATTATAGTTGTATTTGGCATATCAACCCTCTTTTTTTTATTTCCTTATTTATATGAAAATTACAAGTTATTTGGGAATCCATTTTTTAATGTTAATACAGAATATTATATATGGACCAACTCTGAACAGGAGATAAAAGAAAGTGCAGAAGCTTGTGGCGATGTACTTACATGGCGACAATGTAAGTACGTGGAAAAGATTCCGAGTCTAAAAAATTATATTAAAAACAACTCAGTTTATGACATAATTTTGAGAATAAAATTTGGAGTATATAAACTTATTCAAAAAACCTTTATTAATAATTACGGGTATACTTTTTATGTCTTAATGGCACTTTTTTTATTCACGGCTAATGTATTTATATTATTTAAGAGATTAAATTTAAATAAAATTATGAAAGAGGATATAATTAAAGTTTCTCTTCTGCTATTCTTAACCATAATTTACATTATATATATATTAATTTTTATTATTTATATGCCTGTTAGCAGAGGGAGAAGATTTTTCCTTACACTTTATATACCTACGGTTTATGCACTTTTTAAATTAAGCGAGAACTCAAAATTTATTAAATATAGCAATATAATAATTATAACGAAAGTACTGTACGATATTTTTATGTTAGAAACAATGATTAACAGTCACTCACTAGTTGCTTGATATGTTCGAAGTACTTCTTGGCTGAAAATTCTTGGGCTCTTTTTTCCCACTTATAGATAACTTTCTCCTAATGTTGCCATTGTTTAATAAATATCTTAGTGCTTTTAAATTGATTATCTCTGATTTTGTGAGTGGAGCGTCGATATCGAGCCATGTTTCTTCCATGACAGGTGTTAATATTCCATATTTACATATTTTATAGTTTGAGATAGTTGAACAATCTATAGAATCACATATGATTTCGGAAGGTCCGAAATGACAATTAGTTGATATAATTGGTAGTCCACACGCCAAAGATTCTAGCAGAACAAGTCCAAAACCTTCCTGTTTGCTTGTAAAGAAGAATATATCTGATCTTGCCATATACTTGAAAATATTTGTTTGATAATCTAACAAGATAATTTTATTCTCTAGGTGTTCCGCTAATAAAGTTTTACTAATCTTTCCTTTTATTTCAGAATCACCTCCTATTAGTAAAAACTTTAGATTTGAGAATTCGGATATAAGTTGTTTAGCAATCCTAACAATATGTATCTGCCCCTTCAGTTCAGTAAAATTGGATACATTTAAAATAAATCTAGTGTCTTTTTGAAAAGGACTATTAGTAATCTTTTCGTTTACACATATCCTTATCTTATCTGTATCTATATAATTATAAATTACAACTACTTTACTTTTATATTTAGGGAAAAGAGTTTTAGCAATACCTTTTGAAATATAAGATTGGTTTTGAGTGTAATCTCTACCGCTTTACAAAATCAAAAGAGAAGATCTTCTTTAAATTGATTGTATAGAAACCATAATATTTTCTAAACATAAAAAATAGAAGGATATTTGATATAAGTGTAAAAATGAGATCAATTATTACAATTGAAAATATCCCATAGTAAGGCACCAAGATAAGCTTTATTAATGTTTTTGCAATTTGTGAGAAGTTTAGAATAGAAGTATATTCCCTAAGATATTTTGACATTCTGAATGCAAGTGTAAGTGGACCTAAAACAATTTCTACAAGAAAATTCAAAATCATAATCCTCACAACCAGAATACTAAGATTGGATGCGAGATCTTTCCCTAAAAATTTAAGTATATACTCGGATATAAATAGGTATGTTAGCGAGGTAGGGATGCCAAACCACCATGTTATCTTTGTAGCTTTCTGTATAAACTCCTTAAATGCACGATTACTTGTATCATCGTTCATCTCTTTTACTATTGTCTCTGTAAATGAGCCTAAAGCTAGAGAAACAGGCAATGTTATCTTTGTAGCAATGTTAAATATAGCCATATTTATATCTGTTGAGTATCTACCTATTATAAATATATTTATTATTTTACTAATAAATTCCAAGAATGTTGCTCTATAAAATAGTTTAGTATCTTTATTCAACTCATCCTTATTATCTTGGTAAATGCATTGGCTATTATTATTTTTCAATATTGGTAATACAAAAAGAGTTGAGGCTACAAAAGATATAATTAGAGATAATACATAAGCCAGATTGATAACTAAATCATCCTTGTTAAACTGAACAATTATGAGAATAATAAAGATTTCTGATAATGTAATTAATGAAGAAGTTATTATAGTGCTTTCTTTTATCTTTCCGTAACCTTTGAGTAATCCTACGTTAACTGTTGTTAAACATAGTGGAATTATACCTATAGAAGCTATTTGTAGATAGGCAGAGAGATGAGCTTTCTGTAGAATATTACCACTGATGTATGGAGATATAAAAAATAGGAATACTGAAATAACAGAAGATAAAAGCAGTACTTTCTTTGTAAGTAGAAGATAGACTTTCTTAATATCTGTCTTTTGCTCAAGTGAATTCCTAACGCATAATCTTGTAAGTGTGGAGCCGTAACTCCTAGCTATTAACATATCAATGTAGAGAAGTATGTTGGTGGAGAGTGAGTTTATGCCTAGTACGACAGTGCCAAAGAATCTATTGGCAATAAAATAGTATATTAAGCTAAAAAAATTACTACTAAGCTTTATAATAGCCAAGAAGAATGTATTTAAAACGACTTGGAACGATTTCTTCTTTATTATAATTTTTAAGTCTATCATAGCTTCTTGAAAAATTCTGTTAATTTTTTCCTGTAAATTTTCTCGTTAAATAGCATAGAGTATTTGATTATGCTATCTTTCTCTATTTTGAGACAATCTTTAAATTTATCTTCAAAATTAGATATATTATTCACATTAAACAAATAGCCATTAGTTCCATCTTTTACAATTTCTCTAAATGCTGGAATAACATTTGCAAGTACTGGAATTCCATATCTATTCGCCTCTATAGGAACAAGTCCAAATGATTCAGAGAGGGAAGGGGATACAACTAAGTTAAACAGAGGATATATTTCATTCATATCATTTCTTTCTCCTAGATAGTAATAGTTTTTATTTAGATTTTTATCTTTTATCTCTCGTAATATTGTATCTTTCAATTCTCCTTCACCTATAAATATAATTTTCCAATTATTCTTTTCTGCTAAACTTTTCAATTTAAACATAAAGAGGGGGTTTTTTATTGGGTGCAACCTACCCACATATCCTATTACGAATTCATTCTCTTTTATTTTAAGTCTATCTTTTATCTCATTTATCTTTTCAATATTTGTATTTTGGATATTAAATATTTTAGAGTCAGCGTACAGATTAATTAGATGGATTTTGTTAGGATTTTCATTTAATTTCTTCTGTAGAATCTCTTTACAATACTTTGTAGGCACAATGTACCCAGAGATAATTTTTCTAAATAGTTTTAGAGAGAGGGAGTAGAATTTGTTCTCTGTTAATATCTTGCCGTGTTCATGGATTACTAATTTAATTTTAGGGAATATGATTTTAAGGATAATGCCGTAGATGTTGGAAGAAAACAAATGAGTGTAAATTATATCAAATTGTTGGGTTGTTATTAGTTTGCAAATCTCAATAATTTTACCTACTGAATTGATCAAAGGAATTTTCAGTTTATTCTTGTCAGAATTCTTATTAAGTATATATATATATTTATTAGGATATTCTGTTTTAAAATCTTGTTTAACTATTGTTTGTGCTCCACCAGAACGGTCGTTGTCAATTAAATACAGAATGTTCATTATGTCTAATTATCACCTAAATTTACAGCTTCTACTAGGCTCAACAGTTTCTCTATCGAAGCTTTCTCATTATAAACTGGAATTACAATTGATAATATTGTCATGGCTCAACTTGTTAATTTATACGCCACAATTGTGGTTTTGCACCCTAAAATAAACAGTTAGTACATCGAATATTATAAATGGAACAATGCCAAGTAAAAGCAGCTTCTTTTCTTTCTCACCCTCTTTCCTTTGATAGATATAAATAAGCAAGAAGAGCAGAGTCATAAAAATTGTAAGGAAGAAACGTCTTCCGTTCGCGATAGCCATCCACCATACAAAAAGGGCTATATTAACTGCGGGTACCACCGTAATAAAAATATACTCGAATAAATTTTGACTAATATCAAACATAATTTCATTCAATTGCTTATTCTTTATGGCTTTAAGATACTGAATTAGTATTGCCACAGAAAAAATTATTAAGTACTTTGTGTATCCGTAATTTCTTATAATTGAATTTTTTAATATCATTTTTATGCCGTATCCTACTCTTTTAATAACTTCATATACTGTTTTGGTTCTTATATATCTATTTAAACTTGGTAATTTATTCTGATGTTCGCAGTTTGGCCAATTCAAACGTTCACCGCAAATTTTATCATAATTGAGTCTATCTTTCCATGAATCTATCCACATATAGTATGTTGTGTTAACGTTGAAGAGATAGCTCTTGTATTTAATTTTATTATCGTACAAATAAGGCCACGATACAACTAAGAAAGATGTAATTATAATGCAAGGATAAACCAAAGCTTTTGTGATAAAACTTCTTAGATTTAACCTCTTTTTTAAAAATAGATAAGTATTCTGAATTACTATCATAGTTAAAAATATTGCTAGCATAGGTAGATTGGAAGCTTTTGTTAAATATGTCAAAGCAGACAGGATCCCTATAGAAATTGCTTTTATATATGTTTGGTTTTGAAAAAAGAGCAACATATCTATAAAGGAGAATAAAAAAGTGTATAAAATAGTAACTCTGCTTGAACAAAGCTACTTCTAAAAATGAATAGAGAGAAAGCTACAATATACGTAAAGGCAACGCTATGTTCAACGCCAAGTATACCCTTCAACTTAAGAAAGATCAGTATTAATAGCACAAATGATGTAACTATACTTAGAATTTGCGCTTTATTCTCGATTGTACTAATGGAGTCACCTTTTTTATAAAAGGTAGACATAAAAAGCCGGTATAACGGCATTCTATTCCTATCTTCATAATAAGTATATCCGGAATCTTTCATTTTTATCGCTACCGTAATATAAGCCCCCTGATCATTTTTGTTTAAAGGTGGCTGATTCTTTAAGTTTGCGGTGTAGAATGATAGAACAAAGTAAGCAAAGATCGAAAACAGTAAAATAATTAGTTTTATTTGATTGGATAATTTCATCTCTAAATCAATGTATCTAAGTAATCGATTAATTCCTTCTTATAACTCTTCACTTTCCTTTCATCAAATCCGTTCTTTAGGAGTTCTACGAGTTGCTCATAACTACGTGCAATTGGGATGTTAAACACTCTCTCGAGCCTTTTCGCTAACATCTCTTGGTGTTCGTCTAAATGTTCTCCTAATTTACCGACACGTGGCACAAGGATAGGAGTTCTATCTAGACTAGTTATTGTTAAGAATGTTCCAACACCGCAGTGTCCAATAATAACGGATGCTTTTTCAATATTTTGTTTCATCTCAACGTATTTTATGTAATCTACCTGAGTTACCCCTTTACACTTTGTTACATACTCTTTCTGGGTTGCTCCTGCCTGAATAAATACCTCTTCATTTATAACTCTTTCGTCTAATGCTTGCTCTATCCAATTTATCAATCGTTTAAACTGCATTTTCTCTGTACCTAGCGTTACAAAGATCATACCACTTTTCCCTTATAGATTACTTTCTTATACTTCTTAGTGTTAGACTTCCACTGAGTTAAGACTTTGTCTGCGATGTAATAAATTAATTTGGCCGAGAGTGAAAGCCCTTCGGTACGAGTAAAAGAGTCAATAAAGATTGTTTTTAAGCCGAAAAGTTTCCCCATCCAAATGAAAGGAACGCCTACACCCGCTCCAGTACTAAGAATATGTGTGTATTTGCCAGAAGAGATAAGCTTTAATGCTAAAATTAGATTACGTATGAGATTTTTAATATTGCGATTGGTTGGCTCGTATGCCCAGTATCTGTTGGGTTCTTCCGCAAGAACACCTTCGCTATGCATATTTTTGAATGTTACCCATGTTCGTTCGTACTTGCCCCAGAACTCTTTTAGAGAGTACAGCTGATCTAGATGTCCTCCAGTAGAGCAAACTAGGAGAAGATGAGGCGATTTTCCCAAGTTCATAAGTTTGTATATTTTATCATAAACTCACTAATAAAGCCTTTCTTAGAAATAATAAAATTTACCTTATTATATTATTATAAACTTTAATATACTTTTCCATCACGCTACTCGGACTAAACCCACTTCTTATATATTTGGAAGAATTTTTTGAAAGTTCGAGTCTTTTCTTGTAGTTCTTTATAAGTTCTATTACGGTGTTTGCTGCAATATCGGAGTTTTTTAAATCTTTTATTAACACACAGTTTTGGGCATAACAGTATCCTTTGGTGTTAAGTTCGTCTGGATTATAATCTCCTGCTAAATCTGTATTGCCCGGCACTGCAGAAAGTACAGAAGGAACTCCGAATGAAAACATTTCGAGTACGGCATTGCTCATACCCTCAGCGAATGTAAAATGTATATAAATATCAGTGTTGAGAATTTTATCGTATAGTTTGCTATGTTCGATCGACCCTTTTAATTCAATATACTCTTCTAAGCCATTTTCCCTTATGTACTCTCTACATACGTTTTCTAAGTCGCCTGTGCCGTATAGATCAAACTTTACTTTATACCCCTTATCTTTGACTTTTCTAATAGTCTCCAGGTGGAAAACTATATTCTTCTGTTCAACTATTCGTCCTGCCCATAGCAAGTTCACAGTATTTAATTTCTGTTTTATTTTTACAACTTTTTCGGGAATTCTAACGGAGTTTGGTATGTAGACTAATTTTTCTTTGGGTACGCCGACTTCTAGAAACTCATCTTGCATTTTTCCATTTATGCAGACTATTCTGTCTATGCGTTCAGTTACGAACTCAAAAACTTTGAAAAACTTCATTATATTGCCTACGAGTCCGAATCTTTTGTAGAAGTAGACGACCTCATTTCTTGCTCCGCTATTGGCACTCTTGGCAATAAACGGTGTTTTAAATTTAATTTTAAGTAGTGCGGCGATAATTGTCATCCACCAAAACTGATGTACATGAATTATATCCCACTTATAAGATTTCCTCAGTTTAATGAGAAAATTGTAACAATTGATAATCATAAAGAAACCGTTGAGCTTCTTTATTTTTATGGGAGATTTTAAATAATCAAAACGTAAAACTCTTACACCATTGATTACCTCTTCCTCTTTGAAATGATTTTCGTGTTTGCCTGTTACAACAGTAATGTTGTAGCCTAATTTAGCTAATTCTTCAGCCTGTATTTTAGCTTGTTCTTCCGCTCCCCCATTTATAGGGTAGAAATTTTGAATTAGAAACAGCACATTTAGAGGAGTATATTTGGGATCATTAGGTGTTGCCATTTCCTTATTTTATCATATCTTTAAGATTTCCTCTTCAATTGTATCACTTCAGGAGAAGCCATTTTAGAAAAGCTCCTTCCGTAGTTCGTCATTTAGGCGTTTGAGCTCTTTCTCCAACTTTGCAATTTTGGGCTTATCTTTCTGTAGCTCTGCTATTAGGAATTCCTCTTGGATTTTGCGGAGCTTTGAATCCAAGTCGATCTTGCGTAGAAGTTGGACAGTGGTTTCAAATTCCTTTTCTACTTCTGTTATATCCTCAGGAATTTTGGTTATGCCACATTTTTCGATTGTTGCTGCGATTAAGTTATCTTCGGCAAGATAATTTAGGAGTGCCCTATAATCTTTTTTGAACTTATCGTCGAAAATCATGCTGATTTGTACAAGATTGCCCTGCAGCTCAGGCTTGATCTCGTTAACAAAAATAATAACTTCTGTAATGATCTTTGTGATTTCGGCATTTTTAAATCGCTTTAGGAAAGCTTTATCTTTTAATGTTAGTAACACGTAGGGGTAATTTAGAATTATGCTAAGTACGTACTCTTCCGTAGAAAGTTTAGGTGTTTTTCCTACTGCTCTTTTAATGTTCTGTTCGTTCTCGTTCGGCTCATTAGGGGAGCTATGGGTTAATTTTCGTAAGCCTTCAAATCCTCTTTTTAATACTTCCTTGTCTATCCCGACAAATTTAGAGAGTTCTTTAAGTAGAATCTCCTTTTTTAGTTCTTTCGCATTGTTAATAATAGAGAGTACTTTTGTAAGTTCAGCTTCGAATAGCTTGTAATCTTTCTTAAGTAGAGTTTTTAGTTCTGAAAATTTGTAAGTTAAGTAATTTTCCGGGGATTTAGAGAGCTCCTGCCATTTTGTGGGGTTGTTCCTGCAAAGCTCATCTATATCTTGGACATCTTTGGGTAGCCTTATAAAAAGTGGTGTCAAATCTAAGGAGAGTGCGATTGCGGTCGCTCTCTCTGTGCTTTTCTGTCCTGCGGAATCTGTATCGAATGCGAATGCTATGTTTTTTGTGTACCGCGAAAGAATTTTGAGCTGCTCTTCGGTTAAGCCTGTCCCCAACGGTGCAACTAGGTTTTTGACCCCCGCCTGATGCGACGAAATTACGTCCATTTGTCCCTCACAAATGATAGCTAGGTTCTCATTTACGATTGCTTCTTTCCCCTGAAAAAGCCCGAAAAGCAGAGAACGTTTCTTGTAAAGGGGGGTTTCGGATGTATTTAAATACTTTGGGCGAATGTCTTCTTTCTCGATTGTCCTACCGCTAAAACCTACTATATCTCCGCGTAAATCTTTGATTGGGAAGATTATCCTGTGAAAGAATTTATCTACGCCTTTGTCGTTTTTTATACTGAACTCTATCAGTTCTTCGTCTGTAAATTTTAGCTTTTGAGCGTATCTTATGGCAATGTCTTTATTCTTTGGAGCATAACCGATTAAGAATTGAGCGATGGAAGAATCATTTAACTTGCGGTTTTCTTTGAGGTATTTTAGAGCATCTGCTCCTACTTTATGTTTTACCAAGAGTAGGTTATAAAGTTTTGCAATTCTTCTGTTCAACTCTTTTCCGCGCGAAATCTTCTTGTATACTTTGTCGTCAAACCTGTTTCTGCTAAGTGTAACGCCAGTTTCTCTTGCTAGATTCTCTATGACTGTCCCGAAATCAGAGTGTTCAATCTCTTCTAAAAAATTGATAACGTCCCCTGATTTACCACAACCGAAACATTTAAAAATGCCAAGCTGTGGGCTAACGTGAAAAGAGGGAGTCTTCTCATTATGAAAAGGGCAGAGTCCTACCCAAGTTCGTCCGGTTTTTTTTAGCTGCACAAAACGGCTAACTATTGCAATTATGTCTGCTCGCTCCTTAATTTCTCTGATTTCTTCCGCTGTAGCCATATGTCATTATAACATTGGGGTATTATCTATTACGGAGGTAAAACCGTATTGACCAAGATAAAAAGCCAGAAAATTTACTCTTCTTTCTTACTTACCTTAAATATAAAATAAATCCATATTGGCAGAGTAAATACAGAGAGCGAGATAAATTCTCCTGGGGGATCATTCCCTACCCTTGTGTCTAGAAGGTACTGCATGATTCGGTAAATACTAGCTGGGAGAAAAAGCGTCGAGCAGATGCCGTACAATAAAAGAGATATAAAATTGTACAGTTTGGAGAGCATCGAGAAATCTGTTTGTTTCTTTCTTAATTGTTTCTTTAGGAGCAAGTAGTGGACTAAAAATATCAAAATCAGAGGAAAGAATAGAGATAATCCTATGATTAAATCCTTTCGGACTTCGTAGTTATTTTTGTAATACCTCCTACCGTTCTTTTCTACAACGGAATGTTCAGACAAAAATTTTTCGTAATCGTCTTTAAGCCTCTCTCTTTCTCTCTGGTCTAGTGAATCGCTAGAGTTAATGGCACTAGAGTAGTAGTCTTCTACAAGTTGATAAGAGAATTCGTAAGATATATACGTACCTGTTAAATGTTTTAATATCTTAGAGCCACCCAAAATTGCGAATACTAGAGACAGTAGACACATAACATAAAGATAAGCAACCCATAAGTGTTTAGTACTGAATTTGTTCTTGTTTTCGGGCCTCAAAAAGTAAAGAAAAGCGAGGATTGAAGCCACGATTACCGATATTATTAAGAAAAACACAATTACTCCAAATACATCTTCCATGTGGTATAGTATAGCATACTGTGTCCTGGATGTAAAATTAACTATGAACCGTCTTTTGCAGATAGAAGAGAACGATAACTATAAGTATTTGGAACAAGTTCAAACCTCTGTGACCATCTTTCTGCATCATGGGGATGACTTCCTATTTTTAAAACGTGCAGCGCATAAGCATACTGACCCTAACATTGTGAACGGAATAGGAGGGAGGTTGGAAAAAGGAGAAGATTATCTAACAGCAGCGATAAGGGAAACAGAGGAGGAAACTGCCTACAAGGTTAGCAAAGAAGCGGCAAGATTACTCGGTGTTGTGAAAAGTTACGGTTCATACTACAGCAATATCTGGGTCATTTGTTTTTTTGGAATAGAAGTAGATTACAAGAAAGTTCTGTTTAAGCCTTCTACAGCAGATGGTGAATTTATGTGGATTAACAAGAACGATATCTTGAGCGGTAGAGTTAAACTAAACTTTCACAAACAACTCACGCTCTGCATGGAAGAGATTTTAAATCCGAAAGGAGTATTCTTTTTAACTTTTAATATGGCCAAAGACGGAACAATTTTGGAATACAGTAAAAGCTAAAACTAATTTTCTTTTCATATGTTATAATATTTTATCGATGGATACATTTATTCGAAACTTTCTAAAGGAATCTATTTTGGCTGGAGCATTTTTAATTTTAGCAAAATTTATTGGAATCTTAGTAGGATTAAAGCTTACAAAAACGACGTTTATAATTAGCTTTGAAAAAGAGATACTCCCAGTTACTAGAATGTTTATAGAGAGTAGTGCGGATCTTAAAAGAATCAACTCTATTGCAGGAGTTGTTGTATTAGTGGCTTGTATAATTTCGGGGGTGTTGGTGATATTAAGATCGATCTACTTAAATGAAGTGGGCAGTCATCCCAAGATAATGGCTAAAATAGTCAATATAAACCTACTATCTTTGCTTGAGAGCTATGATCATATATACCCACGTTTAGTAGCTTGGAATATATACATTGTTTTTGCCGCAACAATGTTAATTAGAGATTATCTAAATAAAAGCGTCTGGCTAGCTATTCCGATTATTATGACGCTTTTTGCCATAATCTTTACGTATGTTGTGTTCGGTTACATAGATGGCCATATAAATATAATTTCATTTTATAAAAAAGATGGTAACAAATATATTAAAGAAGGGGTTTAGTTTTATATTTAACTTTTCTAACTTGATCTTAGCTGTGCTAATCTTTATAGGTGTATTTATGTCTTATTCTGCATTGACACCAAAACAGTTAGTAAAAGACAAAATGGCGGTATTAGGTTCTGCTGACAAGAAGGAGTTTGTAGTGAGAAGATTGGAACCCACAGGAGTAGTAACTAGGATCGAGGGGAATTCGGAGACTGATTCTGTTAGTATTCATTCTTACAATATCGGATTAGACAGAATTTCCCCAAACTCAAAATCTGTAGATATTCTTAACATAAAAAACACCACTGACAACGAGATTGTACTAAAGATTAATTCTAGTATCGAACCAACTATTCCAAACATAGAAGTTAATTTAATCTTTAAGGGTGTTCATTTTTCGATACTGCGTAAGGGAACCTACTACGTGCCAGAACTTAGAATAAAAAGTGGCGAAAATATAGCATTAGGCTTGGAGGTTATTACAGAGTTAGATATAAATTCCCCATTAGATTTACGGTTGGAGCTGGTTGAAGTAGAGTTATCCGGGGAATAAATGCATAAATTTGAAGAGATTTCATTCTAAGAAGGGGGGTTGCTTTGTCTTTGGCGGGACTCGAACCCACAACCCCCTCCTTAGGACGGAGATGCTCTATCCAATTGAGCTACAAAGACCTTTAATAAATTTTCAAGCTTATACTCTAAGATTCTAAAGCTTAAATTCAAAGCTCTAAAATTGTTAATATTCTAGTATATAAATGTACAAAAAATTCTTGTTCATTAATGAAGATATGCTTTAGATCATCCATATTTAAACTCTGTTATTTTATATGTTTTGACAGCTAAAGAAAGTTTTTACAAAAAGCAGATATGCAGAAGGGAATACTAACCTGTTCCTTTTGTGCTATGAGATTCTTCGTTGTGTTTGTGTTCTATGCCTAGCTCTTTCTGTATTTGTGAGGAAGCCTTTAATTTTCGGGCAAGTTGGAGAACCGTGTAAACAGTTTGTTCGTTCATATCTGCATTTGTGAGTTTATATTGTGAGGCAGCGTAGTTTAAGAATACGGTATCTTTATCATCTTTAGGATCAACTTTAATATCGCGTTCCTTTATGTACTTAATCCAGAACAGCTCTTCTTTATAGTTTCTATCTACGCTATCTTCAATGTCTTTTTTTATTTGTTCTACAGATTTTTTTATCTGTTCTGCATACTTTTCTATTGTACTGTTCTGTTTCTCGATATTCTCTTTAAATTTGGCAAAATCACGTTCTGTCCTCGTTTCAACAAAAAGCTTGGGCAGCGTAATCTTAATATCTGCGAGGAGTTTATTCATAGCCTCGTCGAACTTCTTCTGCATGTTACTATGCAATTTGTTATGCTCTAATTCTTCCGTTATGGATTTTTTGAGATCTTCTACAGTTTTGAGCTCGGGGGTCTTTAGAACTTCCCTAACCCAATCGTCGTTAAGTTCTGCAAACTTTGCTATATCTTCTTTTTTGGCTCGACTCTTCCACATCTCCCACATGGAATCCATGGCTTTCTTTATCTCATCCTCCGTAGGGGGTTCGACTTCAATCTTACTTACCTTGTATTTTGATATATCGGGCAGTTTAAATTCAGGCGCAATAAAAAGTTTTACAGTGAAAGTAATGGGTGTTTCTATAAGTGAGAATTTTAGATTGCTCACTTCTGGGATATCCAGAACGATCAGGGCTGAATTCTTTTCGTCGTTTAAGAACTCACGCACGGCTTGGTTTATAACTTGGTTGATAGTAGCTTTCTTTAAAGTGTCATAAATTTCGGATTCTATGAGATTGCGGGGTGCCATACCTTTTCTAAAGCCCTTAATTTCAACCTCTTTAGATTTTTCTTTGTAGTATTCTTCGTAGATTTCTTTTTGCAAAGTGGGATTTATTACGATCTCCAGTTCTAGAACGCCATCTTTGTTGGAGAGTTCTTTTTGAGAGGCTATAAACTTGGAATTAGCGGAAAGAATATTTGAGTCCACCATATTTGATACTATTTACCTAAGATAAATCTCCACATTAGGGTGAAAAATCCCATAGGCTTGTATTTGTAAGGATTTGCAATGTAGTTATCATTCTTGTCGAATTTGTCCATTTGTTCGGAAACCCACGCTTGTTTTGTTTCTGCAATTTTGGATTCTTTCAATTTGTTGGCAATTTCTCCTTTAACATCTTCTAATTTCTTGTCTTTGTATGTAGTTTTTTTCTCAGCTTCGAATTTGGCTTTAATCTCTTCCTCTGTTGGCGGTGTAATCCTCTTTTCAGCTAATTTGTTAAGACCTATATAAATTTTAAAGAGATCTTTAAGTTCATTTTGGGATAGCCCTTGTTCTTCTAGGGCTGCTTTAAACTGTTCTTTGCCGCCGTAACTGTCTTCTGCTTTTTTTATTTCTGCATCTAACTCCTCTTTTGTAATATTGATTTTCTGTTTCTTAGTTTCTGAAGCTATGAGTTGCTTTATTATCATATTCTCTATCTCTTGTGCACCGTAAGTTTTGTAGAGAGTATTTTTAAAGTCAGCCATTTTTAATCTTTTCCCATTAACAACTGCTACAGTGGTCCTACTATGTAAGAACTGGAAGAAGAAATCCAGAACGAAAACAGTTAGAACAGTGACTAAAATATAAATGAGAACAGTATAGATCCTCTTTGTTAGACGAATTCTAATTTTAGGGGCGGTTTTGGTTTGAGGTGTTGTTTTTAATTTTTTCATAGTGGGGATATTATAACATATGTAAAAAAACTACGTATGTTCTTTTATCCTCGTTTGCTTAAAAGTGGGTGTTGCAAAGATAAAATTAACTGTTTAATCTCCCGCAAAAGTAATATGTCCCGCTTGGTGGACAGACTGAAGGAGTTCTATTTTAAATGGTAGTAGATTGTCTTTAGATCATCACCATGATCTATTAGAACGTAGTTGGAGCCGTAAGAATCGGTGCCACGATAAAGTGTACCATTGTCGAATGCGTAGACTGGAGCTCCCTCACCGTTCTGGTTAAAACATGCGTTTGTAGGGAGTGCTTTAAACCAACTTAGACTGTAGATGTAAGAAGGACATTTAATAGAGTACTTGTTTTTACAGTATTGCGAGCCGTCATGGCTGCCTTCTAGAGTGCTAATCATATCTATGGCGTACCCTTCGTGATACCATTGAGTTATGAGGGCACCTTTTAGAGGAGCCTGTTTTGAGCCAGACAAAACGTAGGAACCGTTTTTGGAAAGATAGTCGAAAGGAGATACAGAGTTACCATTCTTGTATACAGCGTAATGAAGATGTGAGCCAAATGCGCACCCAGTATGCCCTTGAAAGCCTATTATTTGACCTTTGACAACTCTGGAGCCGTTCTTAAGTTGACCCGTGTTGGACATCTTTATGAGGAGCTTTGTGAGTTCACTATCAACTTGTGCCTCTATCTTCTTTAACGCTCTCTTTTGGCTTTCGTATGCCTTTCTTGCATTTACCAATTCGGCCAGAAGAACAACCTGTTTTTCTTTTTTAATCTTTAGAGAACTCTTCAATTTTTCGAGATCTAGGCTTTCCTTTTCAACTTCGTTTCTTTTCGTTATTATCTCTTCCTGACCTTTTAGGAGTACTTTCTCTTCCTCTTGTACTTTGTTCTGAATAGAAGAGAGGTATCCAAGTTTTGATTTCTCGGATCTTATTATATAGTTAACATATTCCACCATTTCGAAGGTGCTAAAAAGGTCATCTTTGGCAATATAGTACCAAGGCGGAATATTAGAAACATTATATGTAAAGATAATTGAATCTTTGACTTGCTCCTTTGTTCGAGCTATTTCGTTTTTAAAGGAGTCTATACGTTCTTTTACTGAGCCTATCTCTTTTTTGATGTTTTCAATCTCCAGAGAGCGGAGTTCTATCTTAATCTGTTTATCTTTTATTTCAATTTCTGTTGATCTTATTTCGTTCTCTATTGCAGCAACCTCGGATGCTAAATTTCCTTCTTCTTTCTTTGTCGTGGAAATTTTCTTGTTAATGTCTTTCTTCTGGGATTCTATCTTTCTCGCTTCTTCTTGTAAATAATCGTAACATTGTTTATCTGTTAGGTTTGGAGGGCAGGAAGTAGCCGCTATAGGATTTCTGGTTAATAATAAGAACGATGCGAATGTAATCAGTATTAGTGTAAACAAAACAGGTACAAATGCCCTCATCGCTTTTCTATTAGGCCCTGTAAAGACTGTGTTGTTGACTAGGCTCATTATTTTGTACATTTTATCATATCTTGATGCGCTAATCTTCAGAGAAGAAGATAGTTTTCATTTTATGTACTTTTTAGCTACTATGTAAGAACATATAAAACCTAACAATCCGCCGATTATAACTTCGCAAACGCCGAGTAGTATCAAATTTGGAAGTAAATTAACCGGATTGGTTATTCCTATTTGATCGGAGATGTTCCTGATAAATAGGAATATTACATTATTTCTGAGTACGCTAAAAATAGCTAGAATGAGGAGAGAGACAATGGTGTAGGAAAGGCTCGCTGCAGCCATTCCGTAAAATGCTCCTTGAAGTGAGAATGGATGTATAACAACGTTAGGTTCGGCGCCTACAAGTTGCATAATCTCTATTTCTGTGGCAAATCTGTTGATACTAAAACTAATTGTCAAGTAAATAAGTACAACTGATATAAATACCATAAGTAAAGTAATTGCTACCCCAACAAGTTTAACTGCATTGCTAAACTGTTTAATTTTCTGGGCTATATCTTTAAAGAAGAGTATTTTTATAATCTGGGCTCCTTTGTTCTTCTCGTCTTTGGCAAGATTTAAGTAAGGATCTATCTCGACATTAGGTTCAAGTTTAATACGCAAGATTTTTATGCGGTACTCTTCACTCATATAGAAATCGAATTCGTCGTCCGGTATACCCATAGCTTTGAGGTAATCTCTCTGCATATCTTCAGAGTCTCTAATCTCTACGGATTTCACTTTTTCGTCTTTTTCTAGATACTCCTTTAATGCCTCTATGTTATTCATTTTTTCCTTAGGGTCGTATAGAATAGATAGAGTTGGTTGACTTTCTAAGTAGTCAGCGGTTTTGCTTGCTACAAAATTTAGCATTAGGGAGAGATTGCCTAATAGGAAAGTGATTGTAATAACAATAATTGTTGCGATTGAAAGACCTTTGTTCCGTTTGATATACTTTAGCGCTGTGATAATAATTTTAGTTAGCATAATGACTGAATTACTTGAGCTAATTTAATAATTTGATCTTGGCTCAATTTTAGCCTTGTTCTGAGTTCATGCTCTGTTAAAGCTAAGAACTCTTCTTTGGAGTTTATGTTCAATTTCTCAATCTTACGAGCCATTTCGGGGGGAAGTTTTTGTATTAATTTTATCTTAAAAGGCGTAACTATTTTCTTCTCTTTAGCATAAGTATAACCCTTTCCGCTTTTGTTAAGGGTGCCGTTCTCTAGGTGCCAACGCGGATACTTGTATTCGTGAATAATCTTCATGTTGTGTGTTGTCATCATAATTCCCGTGCCTGCAGAGTAAATTTTCTGCAAAAGTGTCATTATTATTTTTGTATTTTCGGGATCAAGATCGCCGGTTGGTTCGTCTGCTATTAAAATTTTGGGCTTGTTAGCTATTGCCCTCGCTAAAGTTACACGACGTTTCTCCCCGCCAGAGAGCTGACGCGGGAAAAGATGGGCCCTGTTGGTTAACCCCATAAACTCAATTAGCTGCAATGTTGTCTCGTGAATCTCTTTTCGTGGTTTGTTGAGGATCTCAAGCACAAAAGAGATGTTTTCGTAAACAGTTTTATATTCCATAAGTTTATAGTCCTGAAAAACTACGCCTAAATTACGTCTATAAAGAGGTACTAAATCTTTGCGAAGTTTTGTAATGTCGATGCTATCGAACATTAATTTGCCAGAAGTAGGGGTTTCTTCTAACGTAAGCATTCGTATAAGTGTAGTTTTACCCGCACCCGAATGACCAGTTAAGAAGATAAAGTCCGATTCTCCTAAGGTAAAGTTGACATCTTGTAATACTGGGATTCTCTCTGTGCCGTTCATATAATCTTTGGAAATATTCTCGCCAATGATCATAGAAACATTATAACACATAATATTTACATAATATTTGAACTCTTATATGTTTATGTCGGGAATCGGAGTTGAGACTTACTGATAGGGGAGGGCTTCCCCCGTTCTCTAGTTTTAACGTGTCCTCTTATCTGTTACATAGTAAATCCGCTTCTTGCCTAGCATCATCTCTATCTGAGCTTGGCCGTAGGGGATTAAGTTGTAAATCATTGCATTTACCATTAGTAGTAACTGTTCAAAATAATGAAAAATAAAGAATAGTTTACCTTTCTCTTTGGGGGGAGGCCCATATAATTCCTCTAATATAAATCTTGAAGGAAGAAGTCCAAGCATGGAGATTGTAAGTATAAAACTGGTTATTTTAGGTAGTGTATGACCAATCCCCCAAAATACGTATTTCCGATTGAGTGAGAGAAGAATAGGAATAGATAGAGTTAAAAAGTAGACTGCGGTAGTCCAAAAGATGTAGACCTCGAATAGTAATATAAACTTATGTAACTTCTTGCCTATCGTAATCTTCTTATTCTTTAGTAATCCCTCAAAACCTATTGGGAACACGATAACTCCCCATCCCCAACGCAACATTTGTTTATACTGGTTGATGTGAGTTTTAAATGAATCTTCGGCCTCAACAGCATCCATGCTAATCGAAGAGTAGAACTCTTCGCCTGCGAAATCGCCATCTAGGTAAATGTAGGCTTTCCAAAAGAATCCCGTGTCATCAACGCCGATTTCGGGGTCCCAGTAACCGATTTTATCTAGTGTGTATAAACTGAAGCTATACTGAGAAAAACTCTGCTTCTTGCTCTTATCTGTAACCCATTCGCTGAGTAGAACAAGAGAGAGAAGCCCCGAGAATATGCGCATTAGAATTGGAACCCGCCAATAGTTATTCATATAGAGTACAACGGCGGCCGAGTAGAACTTATTTAGTCTGTTCTTAGTCTCCAGAAATTTGTAAGTAAGCTGTTGAAAGAAATCATCTGAGATTACAGTATCACTATCGAATTTTGTAGTAATTATGTGCTTTAAGTTATAACCTTCTTTTATTAGTTTTGCTGTGTACTTTTGGGCGGCGTAGTTTAGATTTGGTCCTGCAATGCCGATTGCTTCGCCAGGGATATCTTGAGGGTGCAAAATGTAAGTAAGCTCTTTAAAATAGGTTTTATACTCAGAGATTATGCGCTTTATTCTGGCTTCTGCTTCTGCTCCTGCTCGTTCTTCTAGCGCAATTACAACCATGATATGTTTTAAATCATATTTAGAATTGATTATCGCGTCAAATGTGCGTTTTAAAACTTCATAAGGTTCTTTGTATACAGGAATTAGAACCAGATGAAATAGTTTATCAATACTCTGCGGTAGATCTTCAATATCATGCAGATTCTGCCAGTTAGCTATTTGTTCGTTGAGCTTTTCGTCCCAGTTTATGGCCTTGGCCTTTTTGTATCTACTGTATCCTACGATCATACCGACAGAGGAGACAATGATTTTGTAGAGCCAGAATACGGACAAGAAAGTAACATAATAAAAAATTATTTGAGGAATCCCGAGTAAAGTTGCCCATAATGGCGAAGCTAGAAAGGTAATGAGGAATACTCCTGGCACTGTCCTAAATACTTTGTAGAAACCACTTTTCGTACTGTAAAGTTCCTGCTTCATCCTGTTCCGTCTATTTTATTTAAAATAAACTCTTCCCATTTCTTTTGTATTATCTTCTTCTTAGATATCAAGATAAGAATAGTTCCAATTATAATAAAGATTATTCCAGTAACAAAGAGGATTAGTTCAATTTTCATAGTTTAATGACTATCTGAGTATTTAAACTTCTTTCAAGTGTAGCTTCTGTTTCTCCAGAAGTAGCATCTCCACTTGAGTTAACGCAAATTGCCTTGTATTTGATTATATCTGAGTTATCAATATCTGTGTAGTTTGTCAAGTTACTCGTTCTTAAAGCGCCCAAGTTAATGTTCCATAAGTACGAAGAATTAGCGATGGAAGTCGCTAAATGAGAAAGGTCGTCTTTGGTTTTGGTCAGGACTATACATTCCGGCGTTGATGAAGTACTTATTTTCCCAGAGACATTCTTAAAAGTTGGTGGTTGTGAGATAGTAGAGGGTAAATTAAAAGTACCAGTCTTGTTATTTATGCTGTAGTAGTAAGTTTCCCCGGGGATGAGATTCCGTAGTGTAACATTATGAATATATCTTGCTTTGGGGGTTCCAGAATCTTTGTCGTCTTTTCGGATATTTACCAAATCAGTTGCAGAAGTGCCGTATTTAAAAGAGGTTTCAACTTTAGATTCGGTTAATACAGAGATAGTTATTGAGTTCTCGGTTATATTAGAGTGAAATGGTTCGTAATACTCTTTTAGCAGGGTATTGGCCGAATTATTATCAATTGGACCAGATCCCATTAAAATAGGCATGAGATCCTGCCTTATGGATTCGGGAGGAACAAATTTGTATCCGTTGGCCATTAAAGGGGTGGGCGTAGGTTTAAGCCGATCCGAAGTTGAGGTGGGTGCTGGACTCGAAGGAGTTTGAGTTGGGGAAGCTGTTTCTGTGGGTGTTAATGTCATATCAGGATGAGGGGAATTTGTTGGAGTCGGGTTAATAGTAATAGTTGGCGTTGAATTTGTGTTTAGCAAGCTTAGTTTGGGATAGTTAGGCTCCAACGCTGCAGATATAGGCGAGTTCTTACTGGTGCCTTCTATTAAAACTCCCTTCTCGCCGCTGTCGATTCGTATTTCTAAGGGATCAGTACCAGTAACTTCTATTAAAGATAGAGAACTTTTCTCTATAAATTGCCCTATATCTTTATACCAACTTCCGTCCGCTTTTAAGTATGTACTTGCGGGATAAACATCTTTATTCTTAGGTTTTATTAGAACAATTGCATCATCGTCCGTTATTCCGGAAGTGTCACCGTAAATAGGTAGCCGGTTGGTGCTCTGGGTAGTTATATTTATAGTTTTAGCTTTGGCAATGTCTTTAAACGATTTATCTCCCGAGAAAATAGTTATGTTATAAGTGGTATCGGCTTCTAAGTTTTTAACCTCTACGTAGTGAGTTCTTCGAGCAGTAGGCAAACCTTCTTTATCTCTAATATCGTAATTTAGGATATTCGCTGTACTATTCTCTTTGCTGTACTTGATGTACCCTGTTAACTCTTTTTGTGGAGTTGTCCATGTAATTGTAAAGGACTCTGTTGTTAAATTGGTGATTTCAATGTTTTTCGGACCTTCCAAATTTGACTTAGAACGATAATCTCTAATCCACATAAGTCCCCAAATTGCGAGTGGAGTAAGTAGCGTAATAAGTGTCAAACCAATCAAGTCAAACAACTTTTTATTTGACAATTGCATATACTATTTTATATCATATTATTACGATGAATGATTATGTTTTCTCAGAGAAGGAATTTTTGAGTGGTCTAGATGCGGCAACAGAGGAGGTTTTAGGTCGTAAGGGACGCAGTATAGCTATATTAACGCATTATAAAGTACCAACACCAAGTTACTTTATAATCAGTACAAAAGCTTTTAGGGATTTTATTAAAGATGTCTCTAATGGCAAGGTTATCTCAAGCCTGGGTGATTTTAAAAACTATATCTTAGAAACACCGTTCTCTAAAAAACTTGCAGACGAGATCAATCGTGGCTATAGGTCACTCTCTGGATTAGGTAAATCATGGGTAGCGGTTAGATCTTCTGTTTCTGCCCCAAAGTACCAAAATTTCTCGTTTTCAGGTAGATTAGACACATTTCTTAATATTCGTGGAGAACGTGAATTAGAGATTGCAATTAGGGAGATCTACGCTTCACTTTTCTCAGAAGTTGCTTACACATACTTTGTGGAGAACAAGATTGATTATAAAGATATTTCACTTGCAATTATTGTTCAGAAGATGGTTCAGGCCGAGGTTTCTGGAGTTGCTTATACTTACGATCCTGTAACCTTTAATACAGGCGTAGTTTCGGTGGAAGCAGTATTCGGTTTAGGCGACGTAATTTCAGAAGGGCTTATTAACCCCGATGTTTATCTCGTTTCAAAAACAGATAAAACTGTACTAGAGAAGAAGATTCTACCACAGCAGTGGATGAAAGTTCGTAAAATAGGTGATGTAAAGAATCTTAGCCACAACGAGAAAGTCCAAATCTCTAAGGTGTGGCAGTATGCGCAAAAGCTAGACGATAGGGCAATTGCAGAACTTTGCGCTATACTCACAAGGGTAGAACAGATTTTTTCGGGTTTCCAGGTGGTGGAGTGGATCATTGAAGGGAATAGGATTCACATTCTGCAAGTTAAAAGCACCAGAGATAAAGGGGATATGCTACTAGAAGGTGGTAACGTCGAAAAGAAAGAAAAATCAGACTTTATAAACAAAAAAGATTCAAAAACTAATTACGCCGAGAAACTTCTACTTTCGGGAATCCCCTGCGGCTACGGTGATATCTCTGGTCAGGCTTTAGTTGTTGCGCCCAGCGATTCAGAAGAGACGTTAAAAGGTCGCATAAAGTCCAACACAGTATTAATAGTGGAGGAACTTTCGCCTTTGGTTCAGAAATATATTTACGATGTTGCGGGGATAATTACAGATTTTGGTAGCAATAACAGCGATGTAGCTTTAGTGGCAAGAGAGGCAAAAATACCAGTGCTTTCTGGCACAAGAATAGCTTCGTCCGTTATTCGTAGTGGAGATTATATTAGAATAGACGGTATTACTGGTGCAGTCTATCTTTTAGACAAAGATTCTGATGCTACTACGGATACAAATGCGAGAAAGGATGCCGAAGAGAGTGAGATTTCTATTAAAGATATAGCCAGGAACTTGAACATAAGCGCGTTAGAGCAGAAGAAATATAAGCTATTCATGCCGGGTTGCATTGCTTGGCAGTACGGCTATTCCAACAAGATAAGAACTTTTAAGGATAAAGAAGAGCTAATTTACGGCATAGATTTAAAATCAAAGCAGTTGATACGAAAGATTAAATCGTTAAAAGAGGCAAAACTACACACAGATTATCCCCTGTCGATACTACTTAAGAATTACGATAATGCAGAAGATATAAGAGCTTTTAAACAAGCCTTATTGAAATTCGGGATAAAACGTACAAAGAGTTTTAATATATTTGCTCGTATAGATAGTTTGCGAGAACTTATGCAAATTAAAGATTACATAGGGAAGGGTTTGGACGGTGTAATTCTAAATATTCTTAGCTTGAAAGAATCATACGGATTGAGTGATAAAGATATCGTAGACTTGAATTTTGTGAACTTGTTTTTGAATAATCTAAAGGAAAATAACCGTAAAACCATTGGAGTATTGATTAAAGAGGCTAGAATCCAAGATTCTTTTATTTTTATGAGGGAGGGCGTAACCACAGTAATTATTGAGAAACTCAGTCAAGACTTCTCTAAGGAGGATTTTGTAGAGTTTCTGAATTTTGTGGGAAAATAAAAGAGAGCCCACAAGAAGAGGAAAGTATCTCTCTGATTCTCAAGTTCTTTTTATTGAATTTGCTCGGCATTTGAATTATAATCTCCCTATGACTGACACACCGTTAATGCGACAGTACAAGACTTTAAAGAGTAATTATACTGATGCTTTGTTGCTTTTTCAGATGGGTGACTTTTACGAATGCTTTTTTGATGATGCCGTAGAAATTTCTAAGGCTTTGAATATAGTTTTAACTAAGCGTGAGAAACGTGCAGATGCCCCGCCAATGGCTGGGTTCCCGATAAAATCACTGGACGATTACTTAAAGATTCTAATTGATAAAGGATATAAAGTTGCAGTAGCAAAGCAGTTGAGTGCTAATTCAGAAGCGGGAGAAGTTATTGTAGAACGTAAAGTATGTGAAGTTGTAACAAAGGGTACAATTACTTCAATTGAAAATTTGGAGCGGAGTCGAAGCAATTACTTAGCCGCTGTAATAGTAAAGAAGAGCAAGTTTGCGTTTACGATTTTAGAAATAACTACGGGTGAGTTTAAGTATATAGAGGGCTTTTTTGCTGATAAGTCCGACATTTTAGAGCTGATTAACTCGTTTGATATTGCCGAGCTTGTTGTGCCAAGCGGGAGTGAATACAATTTTTTGTCAGGCAAATACATTATACAGCCGTTAGATAAGTCTCATTTTGAACTAACTTATGCTGAAAAACTCATTAAAGAGCATTTTGGTGTTGCTAACTTAGATTCATTTATGCTAGATAATAAAGAGTTAGCAGTCGCAACTGTGGGAGCCATCTTCTCTTACATAAAGCTTACAAAAGATTTTATTCCGCAAAATATTAAAAATTTGGAACTATTAGATATTAACGATTATATGCAGATAGACAGTACATCTATGCAGAATCTAGAAATCTTTTATAATATTCGCGGCAAATCTGAGAAAAATTCACTAGTGAGTATCCTTGATAGAACTGAAACGGCTATGGGGAGTAGGCTTTTACGAAGTTGGTTACGATATCCGCTTAAGAACAAGGAGAGAATAGAAGCGAGAATTAACAATGTACAAAAGTTTTTTACAAACTTTGATGAGTGCGGGTTTATACGTAAAGAGCTCAGCAAAATGTATGATTTACAAAGGTTGTTAGGTTCTCTAGGTTTAAAACGGATCTTGCCTAAACAGGTAATAATGATAAAACATACGTTGAGGCATTCATTTAAACTAATGCGATTTTTAAAAACAAAAGGTTTGAATTTTAGCAGTGAAGGGGGCTTAAATTCTAACTTTGAGCCTCTGGATTCCTCTTTTGCTTCTTCTGCCAGTTCAACTGCTGGTATTAACATGGAGAAGATCAAGCGTGTATACAATTTAATAAAGCGTTCGCTTCTAAGAAATCCAAACAACGATACTAATTCCGGCTTTATTTTTAAACGAACTTATAATAAGAAACTTGCGGAATTAAGAAAGCTAACTTTAAATTCAAAGCAGATCCTGGAGGAAATTTTAGAAAGAGAGCGTAAAAATAGTCAAATTCCAAATTTGAAACTGAGTTTTAATAAAGTTTTCGGTTACTATTTTGAAGTTAGTAGAAGCAACATTAAGAATGTACCACCTTACTTTATTCGTAAGCAAACGCTCGTTAATGGGGAAAGGTACATAACAGAAGAGGTTAAGATGTTGGAAAGTAGGATTCTATCTGCGCAAGATGAACTAATTACCTTAGAAAAAGAACTTTATGCTAAGTTTATCGAGGATTTAATGTACTACATAGAGGAACTGCAGAAGGTTTCAAAATTTATTGCAGAGCTAGATGTATTTACAAATCTAGCCTATGTCTCTATGAAGAATAATTACGCAAAGCCAAGCTTTATTCCAGATAGCCATACTGGTACGAGTTTTAAGTTAGTGGATTCTCGTAATCCGATAGTAGAGGTAAATACAGAGAATTTTATCACTAATAGTATAGAGTTAGGTAAAGAGAAGAATTTTGTAATTCTTACAGGACCGAATATGGGTGGGAAATCAACATTTATTAGGCAGATTGCACTAATTCAGATCATGGCTCAGATAGGCTGTTTTGTACCTTGTGCTAATGCGGAACTTACTATTAAGGACAAAATCTTCGCGAGGATTGGGGCCTCCGATGATATAGCTACGGGGCGCAGTACATTTATGGTAGAAATGTCTGAAGTCTCCTATATTTTACGTAGTGCGACAGAGAAGAGTCTGATAGTTTTAGATGAGGTAGGTAGGGGTACGGGCACTTTAGAGGGGATCGCCCTTGCTGAAAGTATATGCCTTTATATCTCGAATAGGATTAGAGCAGATACAGTCTTTGCAACACACTACCACGAACTTAGGGAATTAGAAGGTAAGTATCCGTACTTTATAAACTACAAGGTGGATGTAGAGGAGCAAGGCAAAAATGTCTACTTTTTACACAGCATAAGTAGAGGGTATCAGAAGAAGAGTTACGGCATACACATAGCAAAGTTGGCCGGTTTCCCAAAAGAGATAATTGTTAAAGCCGAGAAACGTCTGCAGGAGTTAGAGAAACAACGAGCACAGGGAGCGAGCGAACAATTAAGGCTGGGAATTTAGGTTAAACTGATTTAATCTCCGCTTATTCCCTATGAGATATGAGAAGAAAGAGGTATAATTATTCATCTGGTATTACCACAATTGCCATATTATCAAGATTTTTAAAGCCTGTTTCAAATTTGGATATACTTACCTTATATTCACCATTTTTTCGTCCGACGTCCATTATATAAACATTTGATTTGTCGACTCCTTTGATTACTACAGCATGTTCTTTATCTATCCATTTGTGTTTTGAGCCATCTGGAGCAATTAGGGTGATAACCTTTTTTGCCTTGAAATCGTTAGAGATCCATGCTATTGCAGGATAGCCCTTTCTTATATACTGAAATAGTTCTTCGATATCCCAATTTTTTTTAGAGATACTGTTACCAAATTTATATTTTGTAAGAACTTTATAAATTGGTTCGTTATAAACGCCGTAGCCATCGATATATACTACCTTGGCGTTTACATCTCCGACAAATTTAACTTGAGGATTACCCCAGTGCAAATTACCTTCTGCATCGAGATATCTTTCTGTTTTTTTATCTTGGCCAATATCACTAATTAATTGATCTTCCGATACATCAACGCCAAAATATTTCATTGCAGAATGGACAGCTGCGAACTCGCAAGATGCAGTGTATTTCTGCTTATAATGTGGAATATTTAAAATTACAGTAGATGGAAGTTTTTCGTTATTTATCACACTTTTTAGCTGCTTTATTTCTGTGTCTTTTAATTTAACAGTATTTTCGCATGTTTTTGCAAATTCATCATTTTTTTTCTGACATTCTAAATAATCTTTCTCTTTTATTGTTAATTTAGCGTAAAAGAAATATGTAGTTAAACAAATTAATAAAAGGGTGAAATAGAAGAGTTTTTTCATATTATACCTAATTTTAGCATACTATTATTTTACTCCGATTTAAGTTAAAATAGATTCAACTAATTTAAATTTAAAAATTTTTCTATGCAGGATAAAACGGGATGGAGTAGTTTTACCAACAAATATTCACTTTCTAAAACTCTACGTTTTGAGTTAAAACCAGTAGGCAATACTCAAAAAATGTTAGAAGATGACGGAGTTTTTCAAAAAGATAGGGAAAGACAAGAAAATTATAAGAAAGTAAAACCTTTTATGGATAAATTACACAGAGAATTTATCAAAGAAGCTTTAAACAATCTTAAATTAGAAGGTCTTACGGAGTATTTTGAAATTTTTAAAAAGTTTAGAAAAGATAAGAATAATAAAGAGTTAAAGAATGCGGAGAAAAAGTTGCGACAGATTATAGGCAGATGTTATACTGAAACCGCACAAATTTGGGTAGAAAAGTATAAGGAGTTCGGATTTAAAAAGAAAAACATAGGATTTCTGTTTGAAGAGGGAGTATTTGAATTAATGAAACTAAAGTACGGTAACGATGAGGCGTCTCAGATTGAGAAAAATGGAGAAGTATTAAGCATTTTTGATGGCTGGAAGGGTTTTTTAGGTTATTTCAAGAAATTTTTTGAAACAAGGAATAATTTTTATAAAGACGATGGGACATCAACTGCGGTATCTACAAGAATAATTAACGAGAATTTGAAGATATACCTTGATAATCTCATAAAATACAACAAGATAAAAGATAAGGTTGATTTTAAAGAAGCCGATATACTACAAGAGAACAAATTAAATCTTAGCGACTTCTTTAATGTTGAAAGTTATGCAAAGTATTCTTTACAGAAAGGTATAGATTATTACAATGAAATTTTAGGAGGGAAAACCCTAAAAAATGGAACTAAATTAAAAGGCTTAAATGAAGTTATTAATGAGTATAAACAGAAGAACAAATCTGGTGAATTGTCAAAATTTAAAATGCTTAAAAAACAAATTTTGGGTGAAGGAGAAGATAGGACTCTATTTGAAGAGATAGAGAACGAAGATGAACTAAAGGATGTATTAAAGGATTTTTTTTACAATGCGGATCCTAAAATTACACTGTTTAAAACCTTATTAGAAGACTTTTTTTCTAATACAGAAAAATATAAAGACGAACTAGATAAAATTTATTTTAATACCGTTGCAATTAATGGTATTCTACATAGATGGGTTGATGATTCAGGGGTTTTCCAAAAATATCTATTTGAAGTACTAAAATCGAATAAGTTGGTTAAGAGCAATCATTATGATAAAAAAGAAGATAGTTACAAATTTCCAGATTTTATATCTTTTGAACACATAAAAGTGGCATTAGAGAATTGTGAGAGAGATGGTCTTAAAGATAAATTCTGGAAGGAAAAGTATTACACAAAAGAGTGTTTAACTGAGAATGGATTGGCAAATTTATGGCAGGAATTCTTAGAAATTTACAAGTGTGAATTTAAAAAATTATACGATTATAAAACAGATGATAATGATTGTTACTTACAATATAGAGATAATTACAAAAAATATATATTAGATGCTAACTTCAATCCGAAAGAAAAAAGCGCAAAAGATATAATAAAGGATTACCTTGATTCTGTCCTTTCTATCTATCAACTAGCTAAATATTTTGCATTAGAAAAGAAGAAGGTTTGGACTACAGATTACGAAACTGGAGATTTTTACTACGAGTACATTAAGTTTTACGAAGATACCTATGAGCAGATAATAAAGCCGTATAATTTGGTAAGAAATTACTTAACCAGAAAGCCAATAAATACCGCAAAAAAGTGGAAGTTGAATTTTGATAATGCGTATTTAGCCTCTGGTTGGGATAAGGATAAAGAAGTTAGTAATTTGACTGTTATTCTTAGAAGAGATGAACAATATTATCTCGCTATCATGAAGAAAGGGAAAAATAAGATTTTCGAGAAGAAATTTTCTTGCGGGGAATTTGAAAAAATGGAGTATAAACAGATCGCAGAAGCATCTAGCGATATACATAATCTTGTCCTTATGAATGATGGTTCGTGTCGTAGATGTATAAAAATGCATGATAAGCGAAAATATTGGCCGCTAGACATATCAATAATAAAAGAGAAGAAAAGTTATGCAAAAGAAAATTTTGTTCGTAGGGACTTTGAGAGATTTGTAAATTATATGAAAAAATGCAGTTTGTTGTATTGGAAAGAGTATGATTTAAAATTTAGTGATACATCTACTTATAAAAATATTAATGATTTCACGAATGAAATAGCTTCACAGGGATATAAATTATCATTTTCAGCTATACCAGAATCATATATAAACGAAAAAAATAATAATGGTGAGTTATATCTATTCCAAATTTATAATAAGGATTTTGGAATAAAAACGGAAGGGAATAAAAATTTACATACTATGTACTGGGAAAGCATTTTTTCTGAAGAGAATCGCTTTAGGAATTTCATTGTGAAATTAAACGGGAAGGCAGAAATTTTTTACAGACCTAAATCTGAACAGGTAGAGAAAGAGCAAAGGAATTTTACAAGAGAAATAATAAAAAACAGAAGATATACAGAGAATAAAATATATTTTCATTGTCCAATTACGCTAAACAGGATAAGTCGAGAAAACGTGAAAAAATTTAATAATGGAATTAATAATTACATAGCTACTAATCCCAATATAAATATTCTTGGCGTAGATAGGGGAGAGAAACATTTGGTTTACTATGCTATAGTGGATCAGGACGGAAAATTAATAGATGCTGAAGATGCAACAGGCTCATTTAACACAATCGGTAGCACAGACTATCATAGACTTCTGGAAGAGAAAGCTAAGGATAGAGAGAAGGAACGTAAAGATTGGGACTTAATTAGGGGTATCAAAGATCTTAAAAAGGGCTATATTTCTTTGGTTGTCCGTAAAATTGCAGATTTAGCAATTAAATATAACGCAATTATAATATTCGAAGATTTAAATACGCGTTTTAAACAGATTAGAGGTGGAATGGAGAAGAGTGTCTATCAGCAGTTAGAAAAAGCGTTAATAAATAAGCTTAGTTTCCTGGTAAATAAAGGAGAAAAGGACCCAGAACAAGCGGGGCATCTGTTAAAAGCTTACCAGTTAGCTGCTCCATTCCAAACTTTCGATAAGATGGGTAGACAAACAGGAATCATCTTTTACACTCAAGCGTCTTATACCTCTAAAATAGATCCTATTACAGGTTGGAGACCCAATTTATACCTAAAATACAGAAATATTGACGATTCCAAAGAGAGTATTAAGAAATTTAAGAGTATACTTTTTAATAAAGAGAAGAATAGATTTGAATTTACCTATGATTTAAAAGACTTTGTTGATTTTGAAGAAGACAAGATACCAGAAAAAACCGAATGGACGCTTTGTTCCTCTGTAGAGAGGCATAAATGGAATAGGCACATGAACAACAACAAAGGCGGTTACGAGGTATATAAGGATTTAACGGAGAATTTTTATAAGTTATTTGATGAAAATAACATTAGTATGAATAAGGATATAGTAGATCAGGTAGAGAGTATTTCTAATGGGAACTTTTTTAGACAATTTATATATCTTTTTAACCTAGTTTGCCAGATAAGAAATACAGACGAAAAAGCAGAAGACGTGGATAAACGAGATTTTATCCTTTCTCCTGTAGAGCCATTTTTTGATAGTAGAAGAGCAAAAGATTTTAAGGCATACGGTGATAATTTACCAAAGAATGGAGATGAGAATGGAGCCTACAATATAGCAAGAAAAGGTGTCCTAATAATTAAGAAAATAAAAGAGTACTACAACCAAAATGGTTCTTGCGATAAGTTAGGTTGGGGTGATTTGTCCATTTCGCATAAGGAGTGGGACGATTTTGCAACCAATAATTGAGATGGATAGAGCCATTCAAATCTCCAAAGTTAATGACTTTATTTTTTGCCCTTACTCTATCTATCTACACTCTATTTACGAGGATTTTGCCGATTCTTTATATCATTCCGATTTCCAAGTGAGAGGCAGAATAAAACATAAGAGAATAGAGGCTAAAAAATATTCCTCTTTAAAAAAATATTTACAGGGGAAGTCAGTATTCTCCTCCAAATATAATCTAATCGGTAAAATAGATTTATATGATAAAGAAGAAGAAACTTTAATAGAGCGAAAGTATAAGGTAAATGAGATTTACGATGGCTATAAGTATCAACTTTTTGCTCAAAAACTTTGTTTAGAGGAGGAAGGGTATAAAGTTAGAAGAATGATAATTCATTCATTGGTAGACAACAAAACTTACAAGATTAAGCTCAATAAATTAGAAAAGTTAAAGTTTTTTGCAACGATCGAACAGATGCAAAAGTTCGATTTAAATTTTAATGATAGTAAGGTGTCAGAAGATAAGTGTAATAACTGTATTTATATTAACCTCTGTGAATATGCTAAGTCTTGAAGATTTCTCGTTTAAAAAGATAATATTTCTCTTTAGCTTTGGAGATAATTTAAATGAGCTAAAATTTAGCAATAATAATTTAAAACTGTATAAAGAGGGGAAGTTTGAAGATCAAGTTTCACTGGAACTTATCTCGGTAATCTATATTATTGGTGAGTTCACAATTACAAGTAGCCTAATTAAACAATTAAAATTACACGGCATTTCGCTATTTCTTCTGAACGGTTCGTTAAAATGCTATGCAGAGATTATACCAAGGGCAGAAGGCAATTATAAGGTAAGGCAGAAACAGTACTTGTTAGATGATAAAAAAATCCTATATATGCAGAAATGCCTAGTAAAAAATAAGGTAAAAAATCAATTTAAACTTATAAAGTCGAAAATAAATGGAAGTAAATCATTAAGAGATGAGATTTTGCAAAGTGTTGAAGAAGCTGATAGTTTAAGGACTTTACTTGGATTAGAAGGTTTTTTAGCGAAACATTACTTTAACATTATATTTAGAGATTACGGATGGGTAAGACGAGCTCCGCAAACTAGGGAGGATATCATAAATTTTATGTTAGATATAGGGTACACTTTTCTGTTTAATTTTGTAGATTCTTTGGTTTCACTATTTGGATTTGATACTTACAAAGGATTTTATCATCAACTATTCTTTGAAAGGAAATCATTAATCTGTGATCTAATTGAGCCAATGCGACCAATTATAGATAGGCAGCTTATAAAAAGCTTTAATTTAAAGCAGATAAATGAGAAGGATTTTAAATACGTAAATGGTAGTTACGAGTTTAAACGTGCCAATTTTAGAACAACTTATACAAAAATTTGGTTTGAGGTCATACTTGCTAATAGGAAAACTATTTATAATTATATTTATGCTTTCTATAAATTTATGTTATGCGATACACAATGCGATATGCCTAAGTTCAAATTTACAAATAGATGATAATCATAAGTTATGATTTCTCCAACGATAAAAAACGCACAAAGTTTTCTAAGTTTTTGAAAAGATACGGCCATAGTATACAATATTCAGTCTATACTATAAAAAACAGTAGACGTGTGCTAAACATTATCCTTGCAGAAATAAAGAATAATTACGAGAAATTCTTTGATACAACCGATAGTATACTCATATTTAAGATTTGTAAGTGGTGTCATAAATCAATGCTAAAGTATGGCAATGCTGTACATGAAGACGAAGATATAGTATACTTAGGAAGGTCAAAGAAGATAAAGGCACATTGAAATATTTTAAGGTAGAAATCTGAATGTAAGGAAAATTGCAAAACCTTGCTCTTAATAAAAATTATTAAAGGGCAGTTTACAACAGAAAACATTTATTGTAAGGGTTTTGTAGGGAATTGATTAACGAATAAGGCGTCCCAGCAGACCTTGCTGGTTGTATCGTTTTTTATTCATAAATGGGCAAAACAGCTCTCAATTCCTTACAATAGATTTCTACTTTTGTAGATATTTGCTGTTATTATATTGTAACACATCACTCAATTCCTTACAATAGATTTCTACTTTTGTAGATTATGACTGACACTATGTTATTCCCTTCCACTCAATTCCTTACAATAGATTTCTACTTTTGTAGATACAAAGGTTTGTAATCGTTTTGGTTGTAGTACTCAATTCCTTACAATAGATTTCTACTTTTGTAGATCCAATACAGTCGCTATTACTTGCCCTCCTCAATTCCTTACAATAGATTTCTACTTTTGTAGATGCTGGGGCGGTTTAAGCGGATTATCTTCATCTCAATTCCTTACAATAGATTTCTACTTTTGTAGATAAAGCGTCGGGGGTGTTTCCATTTATAGACTCAATTCCTTACAATAGATTTCTACTTTTGTAGATGGGCATGAGGCACAGAAGCTAAGAGCTTCTCAATTCCTTACAATAGATTTCTACTTTTGTAGATATAGGGCAATAGAATATATTAATAATCTTCTCAATTCCTTACAATAGATTTCTACTTTTGTAGATTAAACGTCGGTGAGTATGCAAAGGCTCCTCAATTCCTTACAATAGATTTCTACTTTTGTAGATAAGTTGTGTGTTAAATTACTGGAAGGCTGGCTCAATTCCTTACAATAGATTTCTACTTTTGTAGATTGCTCTGAAGAGCTTCTCTAAGATTATCTCAATTCCTTACAATAGATTTCTACTTTTGTAGATACCTATGGTTAAAAAAGTTGAAAATAACCTCAATTCCTTACAATAGATTTCTACTTTTGTAGATACGGTTATTCTCGGCATTTTGAATTTCAAACCTCAATTCCTTACAATAGATTTCTACTTTTGTAGATATGGAATATTGCCAAGGAGTAGAGGATATCTCAATTCCTTACAATAGATTTCTACTTTTGTAGATTTTGGCGGATACGATGAATTGAAGCCTACTCAATTCCTTACAATAGATTTCTACTTTTGTAGATAGATTCTTTAGCTCTTCTTTGGCTATGAATCTCAATTCCTTACAATAGATTTCTACTTTTGTAGATCGAGAAAGTGGCAGCTTTAAAATCCTCATATATTTTAATTTCTTACTTCTTTAAATATCCAGACAATCCGTATTTAAATGAGTTCATA